>CEPZ01058796.1_pt1 | contig 16137 bp, 18 predicted proteins | sample 530461 | NCBI WGS metagenome assembly CEPZ01 (sample SAMEA2620106, study PRJEB7988) | marine metagenome | isolation source: saline water (ENVO:00002010), including | reverse complement strand
CTTTTTCTTGTCTGATTTTGGCCATGAAGATAAGTGGACTGATTCTTCTTCTACAATTTTCTTTTTTCTCAAGTCTTGCCAAGATTTTTCAGTTGTGAATGGAATCATTGGAGCACATAATTTTATTAAATTTTGATAAATATCTTTTAAAATAAATTTAGCTGTTTCATCTTCTAAAGCTATTCTATTTCTTACTATCTGTACATAACCTCTGCTAAAATCATTCACCCAAAAATCTCTTACTGCACGAGTTGCAAGATGAGGGTGAAGATTTTCTAATTCATCTGTGACTTTTTCTATCAAGGAATTAAATTTTGATAAAATCCATTTATCTTCTATATTGAAAACTTTTTTTGTATTTGATTCAGAAATTAATCTTGAAAGATTGTATAAAATATTTATTTCATTTTTTTGTTCTTTTACAATATTAAATCCAAATCTTAATTCTAAAGAAGGATCTTGTAAACAATATAGTAACCTCATAGAATCTACACCTATTTTTTCAACTGCATCATCAAACCAGATTGCATTTCCTTTGCTTTTATGCATCTCATTTCCTTTTTCATCTTTTAAGGATTCATAACCAAGAAGAGATTTAAACGGTGCTTTTTCAGTTAATGCAACACTAGCCCACATTAGTGCATTAAACCATCCTCTTGCCTGTCCAGGCATGTTTTCAGAAATTAAATCTGCAGGATACCATTTTTTCCAGTATTTCTTATTTTTTAAATAATCTAAAGTAGAAAAAGGAACAATCCCTGCATCTAACCATGCATCACCAACATCAAGCACTCTTGAAACTTCTTTTTTACATTTAGAACATTTTATTTTTATTTCATCAATCCATGGACGATGTATTTCAGGTAATTTATCCACCTTTTTTTTGTCTATTGCTTTTTCTCTTAATTCTTTTAAACTTCCAATAACTTCAATTTTTCCACATCCTTCAGAACATTCCCATATTGGTAAAGGCAATCCCCAATACCTTTTTCTTGAAATAAGCCAATCCCCCATATTTTTGAACCATTCTTCTTGTCTAACTTTACCATATTCCGGGAACCATTTTATTTTTTTATTTTCTTTGATTAATTTATTCTTTATATCTTTACATTTAATATGCCATTCATCAACTAATCTGAAAACAAGTTCTTCTCCACATCTCCAACAATGGGGATATCTATGTTTGTAAGGTACTATTTTGTAAACAAATCCTTTTTCTTTTAGATCTTTTAGAATCTCTTTATTAATTTCAGAATATTTTTTGTTACTAAACTTTCCAAAATCTTTTTCATATATTCCCGCTTCATTAAGAGGTGAAATTGCTGGGAGATTTTTTTTTCTTCCAAGTTTAAAATCATCTGTTCCACATCCAGGGGCTATGTGGACAATTCCTGTTCCTTCTTCTTCAGAAGCTAAATCCCATAATACTACTTTATGTGGGGATTTTGATTGTGGTTTGAAATTTTTATAAGGCATTTCATATTCTAATCCTTCAAGTTTTTCACCTTTCTTTTTTTCCAAAATTTTATATTTTCCCTCTATTTCATTTAATCTTTTTTCAGCTAGCCAATATTTTGAATTTTCTTGTTTAATTTTTACATAATTAATTTTCTTGTTTACTGCTATTGCTACATTTGCTGGAATAGTCCAAGGAGTTGTTGTGAAAATTAAGAAATATTCATTAGTTTTATTTTTTAATGGAAATTTCATAAATAATGAACTATGTGTAACTTCCTTGTACCCTTCTGTTACAATATCATGTTTTGAACTTGCTGTTCCACATCGCCAACACCAAGGAACTGCATCTTTTCCTTTGTATAACCATTTTTTTTCAAAATATGTTTTTAATAACATCCAATTATATAAGTTATTATCGTCTGACATTGTATGATAAGAATTATCCCAGTCCATCCAATAACCCATTCTAATTGATTGTTCTGTTTGTATTTTAGAAAATTTTTCAACTCTTTTTTTACAAGCTTTTACAAAATTTAAAATTCCAAATTTTTCAATATCTTCCTTACTTTTTAGACTAAGATTTTTTTCTTCTTCTCTTTCAATCCATAATCCTTGACCATCAAATCCATTTTGATATCTAATTTCATGTCCTTGCATTGCTTTAAATCTGTGAAATAAATCTTTGTATGTTCTTCCCCACGCATGATGAACACCCATTGGGTTATTTGCAGTTATAGGGCCATCAATAAAACTCCAAGTTTTTTTGTTTTTATTTTTCTCTCTAAGTTTATCAAATATCTTTTTCTTTTTCCAAAACTTCAAAATTTCTTCTTCTGTTTTCTTAAAATCATACATAATATTACTAAGAAATATAAAGCTTTTAAAGCTTATTTATTAAACTCTTCTAAAACTTCTTTTTCTTAAGAAATTCTTTAATAGAAATACCAATCCAAGTAAAAGCAGAACCAATCACTCCAAAGAACAGGTCTTTTTGGGCATCCCATTGATCTCCTTGCATACCTAAAAAATAAGTCCCAATAGTCTCACTTTTAGTTACTAAAATATAAGCATATTCTAAAACTTCATAAATTCCTTTTAAAGAAGTAACTACAAAAAAAGCTAAAAAAAGCCCCCAGAAACCTTTAACTCTTAATTTTCTAGAGATAAATTCATAAGTAGGAATAAAAAACAAAATTCCAAAAAGAAAATGAATTAGCCTATCATAATGATTTCTAGTTAAATCAAGGGAATCACGAATTAAATTAAACAAAGGCATTTCTGTATAACTGTAATGACTTCCAACTGTATGAAGAATAAGTAAGATAAAAAACAAAGTATAGCTAAGATTAGAGAATTTAAATTTTCTATAAGTTAAAACTAACAAGCTAACAAAAAGAATAGTCAGAATATTTTCAGCAACCCATATTCCACGATAACTTGGAGAAATTGCTAAAAAAACCCAAATAATCAAAAAAATAACAAAAAGTATTTTTGGATAATTCTTATTAAACCCCTCTTTCATAGATTAACTAAAATTTAATAGAATATAAATTTAACTAATTAAATCACTTTTGTATGTCTAATTAGTTTATTTATTAAACTCCTCTAAAACTTCTTTTTCTAAAAAATGTAATTTGTTTGGGATAATCATACAATAAGGGCTTTTGATTTTATAATTTTTTAATTTTTCTACATCTTCATAAAATATTTTCTTATCTCTTGTTCCTAATCTTTGACATAGAACAATCTTTTTTAATTTTATATTATTTTCTTTTGCTGATATTATTAGTTGTTCTAATGCTTCTTGTAATCCAAGTCCAATATCAATTAAAATTAAACTATGAGCTTTAATTGACTGATTCTCCTGAACTATTTTCATAAAACTGCTTGGAGTAAAATTCCCTTTCCATTTTGGCATACTAGTTATTTTCCCAAATTTATAAATCTGTAAACCAGTCTCAGCAACAGCATCAAGAATAGATGCATTATAGATAATTTTATATTTTACATTACATTTTTTTGCTTCTTCAATTAATGATATGTGTGTTGTTGCAGTTAATGGGCTTCCATAAACAAGTAAAGCAACATCCATTTTCTTTGCTTCATCAATAATTTCTAAACTCTCAACTTTCTCTCTATTTGCAAGTATTATCTTTTTATCTAATACATCTCTTAATTCTCCTTCAGAATAAGGAAAATCAACAGTATAGTTTTCAAGATAAACTCTTTTACATCTTTTAACTACGTCTAAGCCATACTTTGAAATTCCATCAATATTTAATCCTAATCCTATTAAGTATAACATAAAAACAATAGAAAAATTGGGTTTATTAAGCTTACTTTAAACTTTTAGAGGTTACAATTGATACAAATAAAAGACTAAATAATATTACATCATTTCTTAATATTAAACTAATAAATGCTCCAATTAAACTTATAATTATAATCAATTTAAACCACTTTTGTCCTGATAATAATTCTTCTTTTGTAATTTTTGCAAGATAATTTCCAATAGGAATGCCAAGTATTAGAACTAAAATTCCAATTAATAATTTTATTATTTCTTGCATAAATTATAATTATTATCTAACTTTATATATATTTTCTAAGATAATCAATCTTTTAAAGTAAATTTTCTGTAATTATGCATGGATAAACAAAAAAGAGAATTACAAGAAAAACATCTTAAAATTTTAGTAAAAAATGAGGGTTTTGAATTTACAGATTCTTTTGTCCCTTATACTTCTGGACAAATAGGACCTTATTATATTCAAAGCGCAGTAATCATGAAAAATGGAAGTGATTATCTAGATGCATGCTCTGATTTAACTGATGAAATTCACTATGTATCTGATTTTGATTTTGATCTTATTTCTGGGGGGGAAAGTCGTGATTGGATATTTTCTAATCCAATTGCAATAACTTTAGAATTACCTCATACAACAATTTACAAAGATGGAAGAATTATTGGTGCTGATATGAAAGACAAAAAGGTAGTTCATATTGCAGACTTAAATAACGAGGGATCTTCTCCAAGAGATTTATGGATTCCAGCAATAAAAAAGGCAGAGGGAAGTATAAAAAATATATATTTTTATGTTGATCGTATGGAAGATGGAGTAGAGGTAATGAAAGATTTAGAATTAAATTCTAATTCAGTTGTTTCACTAAATAAACATGCTTGGGATTATTTACAAGAAAGAAAAGTAGTAACAGGAGAAATTTATAAAAACTTAAGGGATAGAGGAGAAACTAAGGAATCTAGAAGAGAATGGGCAGAAAATATGCTAAAAAGTAAAAAAGGATTAGAAACTTTAGCTAATCTTCTTAGTAATAGAAATAGTTTTCATAAAGGAATAAAAATATTAAATAAAGGATATCCTAATTTAAAAGAAGAACTTATTGAGAGATTGAAAAAAGAATATAGTCTTGATTTTTAAAATGATAAATATAATAGAAAGAAATAGAAGCATAATTCCTGCATGCGATGTAAATTTAGATATTTTTAAAAAAATAATAGAGAAAACAGCAGATATCCCTAATACAGCTAATCAATTTATGGATTCTATTGTTAAATCTGGAATAAATGCCGTAATTTTATTTCCTAAAGCAGGACCTGTTACAGAATATGAATGAATAAAAGCTGCAGGAGAAAGATTTCATGGAATTGTTGGAAGAGGAATATATGAAGCAAAAGATATAAAACAAGCAGCATTAGAACTAACAAGTAAATTATAATTCTTCACAAAAATTTAAAACTATTGTTTTTTATAATAATCTATGTACAAAAAATACCTAATAATTGCAAGTAAAAAAGATAAAGCAGGAACAAATATTACAACTCAGCTATCTCAATTTAGGAAAAATCCTTTAATTACATCAATTGAAAAAGATGGAAGTAATTTTGATTTCTATTTAGTTGATGATGAAATAATTTATACAGAAAACTTATATCTAGAAAAAATAAATCAGTATGATTTTGTTATCTTTGCTTCACGTCATAGATCAAAAAAAGGAGATAAAACTCTATCAATTCATGCTCCAGGAAACTGGAGAGATGCAGAACTCGGTGGAATAAAAGGTAAAGTTTCTAAAACCTCTGCATTTTTTCAAAAACAAATATTTGAAAAACTAAGAAAAAATTCTAAAGAATATAATCTTAAAAATTATAAGATTACATTAGAGTGTACTCATCATGGACCTTTAATTAATAAGCCCTGTATCTTTATTGAGATAGGTTCATCTGAAAATGAATGGGGGGATAGAAAAGCTGGATTTATAATTGCAAAAACAATATCAGATACAATTAGAAAATTTAAAGAGAATCCATATAATGAAATAGCAATAGGAATTGGAGGGCCTCATTATTGTCCAAATTTTAATAAAATTCAACTAAATTCAAATATAGCTTTATCTCATGTTATCCCTAATTATATTATTCCTATAACTGAGGAGATGATTAAAGAAGCAATTGATAAAACAGATGAAGAGATTGATTTTGCAATACTAGATTGGAAAGGTTTAGGAAAAGCAGAAGAAAGAAATGAAATTATTAAAATTCTAGATAAACTTTATGTTAGATATAAAAGAACTAGTGAAATTGAAAAATAAGCGCCTCTGGAAAGTTTAAAACTTTTTGTAATCTTTTAAGGAATTTAAAAACTAATTTTTTAATTTAATATACTCTTTAATTTGATTTATTACTGAATTATATAAATTATTATTAATTTTACAAAGTTTTTTTATTATTATACTTTCCTGAATAGTAAAAATTCTATGAGATTTAATAAAACTTTTAAATGGAAGAGTTCCTTCTTCAAAAGAATTTTTTTCTATTTTTAGATCATCTTTGTGAGCTTTGGTTGTAACTAAACAACAAATTCTATCTTGCATTTTATTAATCTTTTCATTAGAAATAATTAATGCAGGTCTTTGTTTAGATAATGTTAAATCTGAATAAGGAAACGGAATTAAAACAATATCTTTCTGATTAAACATTGTTCCACCTTTCATCTAATTCATTATCCCAATCTTTTTTTAAAACTTCTTCAGAAGCAAGCATTGTCATAATACCTTCACTATTAGGATGATTTTGAATAGATTCTAATTCTTTAATCCTTTTCTGAATGCACATTCTAACAAATTCACTCCACTTTATTTCAGAATATCTTTTCATTCTTTTGTAAACATTATCATCAATTGAGAGAGTTATATTTGTCATAAATTATTAAGTGAGTTCACTTATTTAAATCTTTTGTTTAAAATAAGAATAAGCGCCTCGGGCAGGAATCGAACCTACGCACCCCGAAGGGTCCAGATTAGCAATCTGGTGCAATACCATTATGCGACCAAGGCATGGAATTATAGATAATTCTTAACTTATAAAACTTTTTAAGAAAAAATAGCAGAGACGGGATTTGAACCGCGTGATCCCCGGGTTATGGGCCCGGTGAGGACTCCAGACTCCTCCACTCTGCTATATTCTTTTGTAATTAATTGTTCTTTTAAAGTTTGCTGTTTTCTTTTAAAAAATTAATTTTCTTTATTATCTTTGGATGTCTAAATTTTATCTCTTCCAACCATTTTCTCAATTGATTGAATCCAGATAATTCTATTCTATGAGTTATCACAATTTTATTTATCCTTCTATCAAAATCTCTTCTTTCATATATACAAACTTTAAACCCTCCACTCTCTAAAAAATTTTTAATTTCTTCTATAAATAGCCTGCTCTTGGAAGTACCTTTAATGACAGGATAATTTCTTCTTCTTATAGCTAAATGAAAATCAGTATCAGATACTCCAGAAATAAAATTTCTAACTAATTCCTTATCTTTTAAAAAAATCTCAGGAATCTTTAATTTATCATATTTTTTACCTAAAGGCAAACCAATAAACTCAGTTAAATATTTTAAAACATTTTTTGAATATAAACTAAAACCATATGTGGTTTTCTTATCATGATATCTCAATCTAATATCTAAATTAAATAATTTTTTAATCAATTTTTTCATTAATATGTTATAAAATTCTTTTTCATCCTTAGGATTGCCAACACATTTTATGAGATACTCTTTTTTATTTTCTCTATAACCTATATGACCATCACCAGCTAAAACTCCACAAAAATAAGCTAAATCAGAATCTATTTCATTGGGAAACTTTAAATTTTTAATTCTTTCAACAGGAGTTAATTGTATGTTTTTTTTAAACTTCTCCATCTCCCTATCAACACTCTTACATTTATTAAGTCTTTGAGATTTTAATTTTTTCATAATCGTTATTAAAGAAGGTTCTCTTATTTCTTTTAGCAAAGCGTGTTTGAAAAACAAAAGAATTAAGTTGGAGCCTGATTTTAGATTATTTGAAAAAATAAATCTTTAAATACAATATAAATTTAAGATTAAGATATTAAATCTAACAAAGAGGGAAAAAGATGGGAAATGGATAAAAATACAAACAAAAAAGAAAATCCTAGCTATTTAACGTTGGGCATTGACGACGCGGGTAGAGAACAATAAATTTTAATCGGTTTATGTTCGCCCATAGGTCCAGTCATTGGTCCAATGGTCCTTGCAGGATGTTTGATAAATAAAAAAACAGAAACAGAGTTAAAAAAACTTGGAGTAAAAGATAGTAAAGAATTAACTCAAAAAAGAAGAGAATTTTTAGAAAAAATAATAAAAGAAAAATCAGAGAGATTTGAAATTGTGCTTACAACTCCCTTAGAAATTGAAGAAAAAAACAAAAAAGGAATTAATTTAAATGAATTAGAAGCAATAAAAGCAGCAGAAATAATAAATAAAATAAATAAAGACAATAAAAAGATAAGGGTTGTTATTGATTGTCCTTCTGTGAGTATAATTAAATGGAAAGATACTCTAAAAATAAAAATAAAAAATCTTAGCAATTTAGAAATTTCTTGTGAACATAAGGCTGATAGAAATCATGTGATAGTTTCAGCTGCATCAATTTTAGCAAAAAGTAAAAGAGAAAAAGAAATGGATAAACTTAAAGAAGAATACGGAAAAGAAATTGGTTCGGGATATACATCTGATTCTACAACCCGTAAATTCTTAGAAAAAAAAGCTAAAAAATATGAAGACAAGGGAATTTTTAGAAAAACCTGGTCTACTTGGAAAAAAGCAGTTAAAATTAGCAAACAAAAAAAGTTGAGTGATTTTTAGGATTTTAGATTTATCGAGTATAACAAGTGATAAAATCGGAATTACGAGGTGAGGTCAACTGAAGCTTCTGAAGGGAAAATTCAAAGTAAATCTGGAGTCTGTCAATCCAGCGAACAAAGTGATCAATCAAGACCAAGAATTTAAGGGCAGTTTTCAGTGGCATTTATAAATATAAAAGTTTATTTAAATTGTATAAGAAGTATATAAGATGAAAATAATGACTTGTAAACAACTCAGTGGAGTATGTAATAAAGAATTTCATGCCAAAACTTTTGAAGAGATGGCAGAAATGAGCAAAAAGCATGGTATGGAGATGTACCAAAAGGGTGATGAAAAACACATTAAAAAAATGAATGAAATGAAAGAGCTCATGAATGACTCTGATGCAATGAAAGAGAGTATAGATAATATGAGAAAAGAATTTGATACATTGCCTGAGGATAGATAAATATAGAAAGTCCTCTTGATAATCTTTAAAAACTTCTCAAACTCTTTTTATACATGCCTTACATAAAAAAACTGGTGATACACGGATTTAAAAGTTTCCCAAAAAAAACAGAATTGCCTTTTAATCCAGGGATTAATTCAATTATTGGGGCAAATGGCAGTGGGAAATCTAATATAACAGATAGTTTATGTTTTGTCTTAGGACGTTTAAGTATAAAATCAATGAGAGCAGCAAAAGCAAAAAATTTAATATTTTTAGGGAGTAAAATAGCATCCCCTGCAAAAGAAGCATCAGTTGAAATAATATTTGATAATTCTGATAAGGTATTTACAAAAGATAATAATGAAATCTCAATAAAAAGAATAATAAGAAGAACAGGACAGAGTATCTATAAAATAAATAATGAAACAAAAACAAGACAAGAAGTTCTAGCTTTACTTGCACAGGCGGGGATAGATCCTAATGGATTTAATATAATTTTGCAAGGGGAAATTCAAAACTTTGTAAGAATGCAAGCAGAAGAAAGGAAAAAAATAATAGAAGAGGTTTCAGGAATTTCAATATATGAATTAAGAAAAGAAAAATCCTTAAAAGAATTAGATAAAACAGAACAAAGATTAAAGGAAGTTTTAGCAATATTAAGAGAAAGAACAGCTCATTTAAATAATTTAGAAAAAGAAAGACAGCAAGCATTAAGGTATAAAAAACTAGAAAAAGATGTTAAAAAATACAAAGCAAGTATAATAAATCAAGATTTAACTAAGAAAAACAAAGAAGTTGAAAAGATAAATCTAGAAATCTCTAAAAAAAATGATGAAATTGAGAAAATAAAGAAATCACTAACAAGTGTTAGATCATTAATAACTAATTTTGAATCAAAGATTAATTCAATAAACTCAACAATTCAAAGATCAACAGGAGTAGAACAAGAAAATTTAAACCAGGAAATAGCAAATATAAGAGCAGAACTTGCAGGATTAAGTGTTAAATTAGAAAATTATGAAAATAAAATTTCTGAAATATATAAACAAAAAGAAGAATTAAAAATATCAATTAGGAATAATGAAGTTTCAATTAAAGAACTTCAAAAAGAATCCCCAACAATTGTAAAAAATGAAAAAGAAATTAAATTAAAAAAACAAGAACTTGAAAAATTAGAAGAAGAAAGAAAAAAATTCTATATGATTAAAACTGAATTAAAATTAATTAAAGAAAGAATTCAGGATAAAAATTCCCTTATGCAAAATTACTCTAATGAATCTGATTTCTTATTAAAACAAATAAATTCAATTGAACTATTTGATAAAAAAACAAATACAAAAAAATTAGATGAGTTACAAATCTCTTTTGAGGAAAAAAAAGAATCTCTAGAAAATCTAAATAAGAATGAAATAAGATTAGAAAAAATAATTCATACAGATGAATATGAGATAAACAACCAACATAAATTAAAAGAAAAAATATCAAAGATGGATATTTGTCCTCTTTGTAAAAATAAAATAATTAAGAAACATATGAATTCAATAGACGAAGAAATAAATCCAAAGATAAACTTATTAAAAAAAGAAATAGAAAATTCAAATAAAGAATTAAAAGAAATACAAACTAAAAGAGATATTCTTATAACAGATAAGGATAAAATAGATTTAGAAATATCAAAAAGAAAATCAGATTTAATAAAAATATCAAACATAGATGAAAAGAAAGATCAAATAAAGACTATTCATGAAAAACACAAATTAATAAAAAAAGAACTCCTGCAGTTAAATAAAAGAAAAGATAATCTTGAAGAAAGTTTTGATGAAAAATCAAATATTGAACATAAATATGAAACTGCAAGAGTAGAAGTTCAAGAAATTTCTTTAAGAAATGAAGAAAATGTTGATTCAGAAATATCTTTTAAACAAAGAGAGCTTGAACGCTCAAAAATTTCTCTAAAACAATTATTAAGAAATGAAGAAGATTTAAATGAAGAAATAGATATTCTCAAAAATAACAAGGATGAAAAAGAAGAACTTTTTGAAAGGAAAAAAGAACAAGAAGAAGAATTAAGTAGGAAATTTAAAAAATTAATTGAAAATAGAGATTTATTAAATACAAGAATAAGAGAAAATGAATCAATTACATTAACAAAACAAAATAATGTCCATAACATAGAACAGGAAATAAATAATTTAAAAGTTGAAAAGGCAAGAGTTGATGCAGAAATTGAGAATCTTGAAATTGAAATTGCTGAATTTAAGGATATTGAGATAATAAAGACCAATAAAGATTCACTTGTTCAAAAACTAGAAAAGACTCAGGAGATTTTATTAAAAATAGGTACTGTTAATTTACGTTCTTTAGAAGTTTATGATTCAATAAAAAAAGAATATGATTCTATAAATGAAAAAGTAGAAGTTATTTCAAAAGAAAAAGAAGGAATTCTTAAAATAATTCATGAAATTGATATTAAAAAGAAAAAATCATTTCTTAAAACATTAAACTCTCTAAATGAAATGTTCTCAAAAAATTTCTCTCAATTAAGTATCAAAGGTCATGTTTCATTGGAATTAGAAGATAAAAAAGACCCATTTGAAGGAGGAGTGAATATTATTGTTAAAACAGGTCATGGGAAATATTTTGATGTGAAATCTCTTTCAGGAGGAGAGCAAACTTTAGTTGCTTTATCATTAATTTTTGCAATACAGGAGTATAGACCATACTTTTTTTATATACTTGATGAAATTGATGCAGCTTTAGATAAAAGAAATTCTGAAAGACTTGGAGGTCTTTTAAGAAAATACATGAGAAAAGGACAATATATTGTGATAACACATAACGATGAAATAATTACAAATGCTACAAACTTATATGGAGTAAGTATGTATGATGGAATAAGTAAAGTAATTAGTATGAAGCTCTAAGGAGGCTTTTAATTGAATAATGAGGGCCAGGTTTATGTGAAAAACTTTTTTCATATTCTTCTTGAGCATCATTGATTTGCTCCGGGGAAATTATCCCTTTATTAGAACCATATCCTAAAATTTTTTTCTCCCCTATAGTCATTCTATTCCACCCCTTTAGGTGTACTTCATCTAGAACTTGCTTTACTCTGTCCTCTGAATAAGATAAATCTTCTTTACTCTTTCCATTACTAGTATCTCCTTCTTCAATACATTAAATCTTTCATCATTAAGTATACCTTCTAGATATTTTTCCATTTTATATTAATCTCCATTATATTTCTGTGAATTAAGCATTTATAAAATTTATTTATAAAAAATATTTAGATTTGCATCTAAGTAATAAAAAAATAAAAATAAGAAAAAAAATAAAAAATTAATAATAACTTTCGCCAAATTCTTCTGACTTTTCAGGTTTTTTCCCAATTAAGACAATTAGAACAATTAGCAATACAATAAAAATTATTGCTAAAACAACTGTCAAAATAACAACTGGACTATTTGAAGAACTTATTTCACTACCTGTAAAAGCAACTGTGCCTACAACTCTACCATCAGATAGTACATTAACATCAAAGTCATTACCTAAACCTGAATCTATTGAAACTATTCTGCTTGTTCCAGCCGGAACAATAACTAAAGTTTCACTTGCTGGAGTTACAACAGTATAAACTTTCAATTTATTAGTTGGATTTAAAACAACTAAGTCATTACCAGATTGAAGAGCAATTTGAGAAAATTCATTTTCAACAACAATTTGCTTAATTTCACTTATTGTTAAATCGTCATTATCAGCTTCTACTTCAATAGAGTAAATTCCAGGTTCAGCATCATATGGAATCTTAAAATTAAATCTTCCACTTACAGTGTCTTCATCATCTTTATCACACTTTCTGTCTGTAGGATCAAAGTCTTCATCATCAACACATTCTATTTGGACTAAATCGCCAAAATAAGAAGTTCTTTCAAGACCTAATGTTGGAATTTTTACAGTTACATATAAATCATCTAGATAATTATAACCAGTATTTTTCAAAACAACATCAACTGAGATAGTTTCTCCTGCATCAACAATTTGTTTTGTTCTTATAGACATAACATCTAAATTATATGATTGTCTTTGAACTCTTAAATCATATGATTTGTCTGTTCTATGGTCTCCATTATAAACTCTTACAGAAAGAGTCATATCCTCACTAACTTCATCTTTAAGCTCATAAGGAACTCTAAGTTTTAATGTTACTTTACGTTGAGTTCCATTTTCAACATCAAATGGACCAACTATTTCTTTAACATCTACTTTTTCACCTTCAAGTTCTGCTCTAAATTTAACATTAGATGCATCAACGTTTGATGTAAAAAAGGCTTTCATAATTATTACTTCTCCTGCAATAACACTTACATCATCACTACTAACATCAATATCCTCAATTGTTACTTGTAAATCGTTTGTTACTTCTGCAGCACTTACAGTAGTTACTAAAAATAAAATCCCTACAATTGTTAAGAAAAAAACCATAAGGTTTTTTATATTCATTTCCATTTTTTTAAAATTTAATTAACGAAATCAGTTTTTGATTTCTACAAAAGATCTTTGTTCTTTCGTAAAATATTCATATAAAATTCATTTATAAACTTTGTGGTGACGACAAGAAATATTAATTTTTAAGTACTAAATGTAAGTAACAACCAGTGAATAAACCTAATCAACATGTTTATCCTCGATAATCTTTAATAGAATCTTTTAAAGGATAAGAACTTTCATTTTTAGATAGTTTTATTCAACTCCTTATTAATCTCGCCAATATTTTCTATAATATATCTATGTGCATTTTCTATTATTATTTCTTGTAGTTCTTCTTTTAATCTTCCATGACATTTTGTTAAATCTGATTCAGGTAAACTAATATCTCCTATTTGTAAATAACAATCCATTGAAGTTCTTTCAAGTTTTATTTTATCAAGAGATCCTTCTTTTACTTGTAGAATTTCAATATTAATATTACATTTTCCATCTTCTTTTCTCATAATTTTATAAAACCAGGTTGTATCTTCTGCATCGTTTAAAAATTCAGTTCTTACACATTTTTCCTGATGTGTTTGAAAACATGAAATATCAGAACATTTATAAGAAAAAAAGAAAGTAAAATACATTGCAAGTAAAAATACAACTAATATTGAAATAATTAAAATTTTCTGACTCCTCTTTTCCATATTATACAATAAAGACAAGTGTATTTAAAAGTTTGGAAAAAATAATTATTTAATTACTATCTATGTTTTCTAAAAGCACCTGCACACTTAATTTAATAATCAATGGGTCCTTTATCTAAATGTGTTGTTCCAGGATATTTATAAACATAAAAATCAGAAATAGTCCAATTCCTATCAACTCTATATCCATTTGAAATTCTTACATTTGTTTTATCACCCTTATCAAAATTAGCAAATACTTGTGAAGGATGCCCAATATCTGGACCATGATTACATTCAATAACTTTAAATGTTTGTTCTTTTCCATTTTCAGGAAATTGTATCTTCATTATATAATCATTTGCTCCAATTTCAGAAGGATTAGAATAAGAAAATGTTCCTTCATATTTTCCAAATTGTTTTCTATTAGGATTTACTGCCATATAGGTAATTTTACCCATTCTTGTTTTTTTCATATCTTTTAATAGTTCTTGCTTTGATCTTTCATCTTCTTCTTTACTATTGCCACAACCTGCTAAAACAAGTAAGGAAAGTAATCCCCTACTCTAAGAATATTTTTTTCAGTATCAATTATCTTATTATAAATTTTCATGTCCTTTTAATAAAATAGTACTTTATAAATCTTCCGATTGTGTTACTACTTTAAAATAAATAAAAGAGAGTTCTTTATAGAACTCCCTTTAATTATAAACTTAATAATTCTATATTTGTATCAGTTGTTGCAAAGTTTTTAGCTGCAATTACACCAACATTTGCTTCTTCTGCAGAATAAATAATTGGACTTGTAACTGTCCCATCAATTACAATTACTGATGGTTTTTTGTCTATTCTTCTTAAGGTATTACTTAAAGTTTTAACTGAAATTTTCTTAATTTCATTTAATTCACTATCTAAAAGAATTGCTTTTCCTGTTCCTTCATTTTTAGCTGAAAGTTCTCTTAGCTTTTCTTTATTGTCTTTAGTTAAATCCAATTTAGATTTATCTGAAGATTTTCTTCCATTATATTTTTCCCTTGAAAAGAATTCTCCAACTGAAACTTTCTTTCTTAAATTCATTAAAATTTCTTTACCTGTTAATTCTTCAACTTCTTTTCCATCTGGTGCAACTGCAATATATTTAACATTTGCATTGTCAACAACATTTTTTGCAATTAATTTTCCACCTCTATCTCCATCAATAAATAAAGTAATATCTTTTTCCTTACTTAATTCTTTTATTGTATCTGGGAGTTTTGTTCCATTCATTGCAATACAATTTTTAACTCCATTTCTCATTAAGTTAATTACATCTGCTCTTCCTTCAACAACAATTACTTCTTTTAGAGATATATCTCCAGAAGGAAGTTTTTCATTTCCATATTCTTGAATTCCTGCAACTTTCGCTGAATCTTTAATCTCATTAGAAATTTCTCTTGAATCTGTTGAACCTTTAATTTCTCTCATTAGTTTTTTTGCTCTTTCAATTATGTAATCTCTTTTACTTCCTCTTACATCTTCTATTCTTTCTATTTCTATTTGAGCATCACTTGGTCCAATTCTGTCAATTGTTTCTATTGCAGCAGCAATTAGAGTTGTTTCTGATTGATCTAGAGCTGTTGGAACTTTAACATTTCCAATTGTTCTTTTGTCATTTCTTTCTAAATCTACTTCAATTCTACCTATTTTTCCTTCTTTTTGAAGTTCTCTTAGTTCTAAATCACTTCCAAGCAATCCTTCTGTTTGTCCGAAAATTGCTCCAATTACATCAGGTTTTTCTAAAGCTCCTTCTGCATTAAAACTTGCATGAATCATGTATTTTATAGATACAGGACTTATTTTTGCCATTGTTTCCTTTCTCCTATTTAATTAATTAAAATCTTATGATTTCCAGAAAAATACCTAACTA
>CEPZ01074221.1_pt1 | contig 16242 bp, 19 predicted proteins | sample 530461 | NCBI WGS metagenome assembly CEPZ01 (sample SAMEA2620106, study PRJEB7988) | marine metagenome | isolation source: saline water (ENVO:00002010), including | reverse complement strand
GCGAAATTCAACTTGTGGTTGAAGGCGCTTCAGAAGCATTAATGAATTTGATCAGAAGATCAGTATCTTTCGAAGTTCCAACCTTTGCAGTTGAAGAAGTTTATTTCAAAGAGAACACAGCTGCACTTTATGATGAAATTCTTGCTCATAGAATCGGATTAGTTCCACTAAAAGTCGATAAAGGGATTTTCGGAATGAAAGATCCAAAAGTAGAATTAACACTCATTGCAGAAGGTCCAAAAGAAGTAACTGCTGCAGATTTAAATGTATCAGGAAAAGGAGTTGAAGTGCTTTATCCTAACACTCCACTTACTAAAATTTCAAAAAATCAAAGAGTCGAACTTAGAGCTGTTGCAATTCCAGGAACTGGAAAAGATCATGTAAAATGGTCGGCAGGTCATGCTTACTATTTCCATTATCCTTCAAAAGCAAAGGGGAATGAGAACCTAGAAACCCTAAGAAAAATGATAGACGCAGAGGAAATAGCAACACTTAAAAACCAACCAAATAAATTCATATTCGTAATCGAAAGCTGGGGACAGCTTGAACCAAAAGAGATGCTTAAGCAAGCTCTTGACAAAGTCGGAGCAAACCTGAGCGAGCTGAAGGTAAAGTAGACCCTCGCGCAAGAGTTCCAGAGCGGTCAAATGGGCTGGGTTTAGGACCCAGTGGCTTAGTGCCTTCGCAGGTTCAAATCCTGCCTCTTGCATTGGATTTCGATCCGCAAAGGAGAAAAAAGAAAAAATGGAAAACGTACACTTGAAGCTGTTAATTGCTAGCCTTAGAAAGAAGTCTGAATTCTGGAATAAGGTTTCAGATAAGCTTTCTGTACCTGCACGAAAAAGAGTTACTATAAATATTGGTAGCTTGAATGAATATGCTGACGGGGAGACAGTAGTTATCCCAGGAAAGCTAGTTGCGGGCGGACAACTTACAAAGAAACTTAACATTGCATGTTGGAGATTCTCTGAAGCTGTTCTTGGAAAAGTAAAGCAATCAGGTTCAAAGTTGGTATCCCTACACGACCTTTCAGCAAAGGACGAAAAGGGTGACAAATTAAGGATAATTGCATGAAAGTATACGACGCATCCGATTTAGTTCTTGGCAGATTGTCAAGTCAAGTCGCAAAAGAAGCATTGTTAGGAGAAGAAATAGCAATAGTTAATTGCGAAAATGCAATCGTTACTGGATCAAAAGAGGCAATTTTATCAAAATTTGAGAATTTCAAGAATATTGGAAAGCCGTTCCACGGACCTTTCACTCCAAAAATTCCAGACAGAATTGTAAGACGTTCAATCAAGAGAATGCTTCCATATAAAACTTTTAGAGGAATCTCAGCATACCGAAGAGTTATGTGCTATTTGGGAATCCCTGAACAATACAAAGATTCAAAATTAGAAACAATCAACTCAGCAAACCTATCAAAACTTAAATATTCACAATATATGAAGATTGGAGACTTCGCAAAACTAATTGGTAAATATGGTAAGTAAATCAAATATAATCGTTGCAAGTGGAAAGAGAAAACAAGCGAAAGCTAGAGCAGTTTTACGTCCAGGAAAAGGTAACTTGAAAATTAATGGAATTCCAATTGCAGAATACACTCCAGAAATGTTCCAGCTAAGATTGCAGGAACCAGTAATAATCGCAGGCGACATCGCTAAAAAGGTCGACATCCAAGTTGATATTAGAGGCGGAGGTCAGTCAGGTCAAACAGAAGCTGCACGACTTGCAATTGCAAGAGCACTTGTTAAGCACTCAAACTCTGAGGACTTAAAGAGAGCTTATCTTGATTATGACAGACACTTAGTTGTTGCAGACGTTCGAAGAAATGAACCACACAAACCGAACAAGTCTGCTCCAAGAGCCAAGCGACAAAAATCGTACAGATAAAATGATAATTCCAGTAAGATGTTTTTCATGTGGGAAGCCAATCGCTCACGAGTGGCCGGCTTTCAAAGAAGAAGTTAAGAAGGGCGGAGATCTAAAGAAAGCTTTAGACAAAGCAGGTTTTAAGAGACAATGCTGCAGAGCAGTATTTATGGGTCAATTCGACGCAATTGATATAATCTCTAAATATAAGCGAGGATAAACTTATTAATCCTGCTTGCTTAAATTTTTCATGACTTTTGGAGAATTCAAGCGACACGGGCTCATTTTTATGTGGGAGACTAAGAAAGGTCTTCGACTGATGGACTCAATTGCTAAGAAATTTAGACCTCTTTTGAAATATTGGTCCTATCTGGGAATTCTTATTGGTTTTGCCGGAATGGCTTTCATTCTTTTCACTTTAATGAAGGCAGTATATTCAATATTAGTTGGAATTACAACAGCACCTGCAGTTTCTCTTGTAATCCCTGGATTAAAAATGGCTAATGGTGTAACTGTCCCTTTAGTTGAGGGAATTCTTGCACTTATTGCATTATTATTCATTCATGAAGGAGGACACGGAGTAATAGCAAGAGTTCATAATATCCGAGTCAAATCAGCAGGCGCAGGATTATTAGCAATACTTCCATTCGCATTTGTTAAGCCAGACGAAGCGCAACTTAGAAAGGCCCCACTACTTCATCGACTATCGATGTATGCAGCAGGACCGTGGGCCAACATTACTAGCGCCGCTTTAGCCGTATTAGTTATGGTATTTCTGATAACTCCCGCAATGGCAGGAGCGTTTGCAACAACAGGTCTTGAAATCATGGATACTGCCGAAGATTTTCCCGCAAGAGAAGCAGGATTAGTTGCCGGAGACACATTATTGGCATTTGACGGAAAAGAAATAACTGATTATACTGATTTTATTAATCAAATTTCACTAAAAAAACCAGGAGATCTGGCAGTATTTACCTTACAGGATCGCGAACTAGAAATAATCGCAACACAGAACCCAAATGATGCGGAAATCGGACATTTCGGATTCAGTTTTTATCCTCAACTTGAAGCCTCAAAGTGGTATTCAAATCCACTATTGTTCTTTTCAAAATTCCTAAGCTGGTTCTTCATATTAAGTGTGGGAATTGGGCTTTTCAATCTGCTCCCAATACCAATCCTGGATGGAGGAAAAATGCTGAAAGATGGTCTTTTTGCAAGTATCAAAGACAAAAAACGTGCAAACAAAGTATTTATTTATCTTTCTCTGCTTAGTACCGGAGTCTTAATTGGCGCCATATTGCTGCCATTTTTGGCCTGACGCAAGCTTTAATTAAGAGCGTTGCGTTAATAATAGCCCGGCATAATGTTAAATATTGAAGAAATCACAGACATAGTTGAAGATATGGGTATCGAGCTGGATGAACAGACTCATGAAATTCTAAAAATACTAACAGAGACACCTATCATTTCTGAAAATTCAATTGCTGAGAAATTGGAAATAAAAATTAATGCTGCAAGAAAATCACTTTACAAATTACACTCTTTCAGATTTGTTGAGTACACTAAAGAAAAAGACGCAGAAAAGAAATGGTGGTATATTTATTTCTGGAATCTAAATCAAAAGAAACTTCTTGATATATATCTACAACACAAAACAAGATTGGTGAATCAAAAGGAAGAAACTATTATTGCAGAACGAGATTTTGCGTTCCAAACAAAGGACGGTGCTCTAAAGTTCAAATACGAGGAGGCTCTTGCCAACGACTTTGTTTCTCCTGAAAACGGCAAACCTCTGGTTCAAATTGACAATATTACTTTTATTCAACAACTTGAAAATGACGTTCAAAAATTAAACAAACAAATTATTAACATTAAAAATTTACAGGAAAAATATAAGGAAGAAATGACAAAACTTATTGTAGCCGAAGAAGTTCCTGAAGAACCTATCAAAGAATCAAAAAAAAAGATAACAGCAAAAGCAGCTAAAAAATAGATTATGTTCCTAATTTCTCAAGAATATTTGGATAAGCTTTCCATTCAACCAAGCAATATTTACAATGTATTGTATTTTTATTAGTTTTTTCAATGGCAATCTTTGCATCTTTGTCATAATTTCCCGTTCCTACAAACATATTACATGTTGTATCTACACAATGCTCTCCACGATTGTCTTTTGCAGTCCCATTTTTAATTCGATATTCGTGCTTACCTGCAATTCCAAACACATGCCCAACTTCATGTATTCCAAACCAATAAACTAATTTTTCAATATCATTTGTATTTCCAGAATTTCCACGAATCAAATCAAGATTTAGTATTACTGCTGCCTTTTCGGGATTTTTTGTATCGTCCCACCGATCAGTGATTTGATGTCCAAATAACTCATATTCACCTCCTCGACTATATACTTGTTTATTTAAAACAAATATTTCTATTTCTTTATCGGCAGCCTTTTTGAGTTCTTCAGATAAAAAAGTATAACTCTCAACGGTGGTACCAACTTTTGGAAAGCTTGACTTTGTTGGCCGGAGATCATAATCAATTCCCGTTAAAGATTTTATTTTTTCCGCCATTAGCGTTAACCCATTAACAACGGCAGCAAGTTCCTTTTCCTTCAATGAATTATCAACAATCCAAAAAAAATGTATTTTTTTAGTTATTCCATTTACATCATCCATAACTAACCAAGTAAATAACACATTAAAAGGTTTATTAGCCCTGCCCGGATTTGAACCGGGGTCCCGAGATCCAAAGTCTCAGATGATTGACCACTACACTACAGGGCTGTAGTGTTCTATCAAATAATTGGTTTAAAAGAGTTTTGATAATAAAACCCGCCCCGAAGGGCAGGTCCCCGGCATTTAAACTTCTCAGTTTAAGAGAATATGACAGGTCTTGAAGGCATACATATAGTACTAAATTCCCTTAATAAAAGATTATGAACAGACCCTAAAGAATGACTTTTCATAAGCCTTTTAAGATGTATCACTAAATAGTAACTAATGGCGAACTTTATACTAAGTCCTGCTTGGTTTTTAGGAATAGATGCGGGTTTTGAAACGATTACAATGGCCGTTGCTGTATTAATTGCTTTCACCAGTTACAAATTCTACAGATTAAGCAACATGAAGAAATATTATTATTTCGGAATGGCCTTTGGATTACTTGCAGCTGCTTTTGCAACGCGAGTATTTACAAATCTAATAATTTACTACAATTTTATTGAGCAAAATTCTTTTGGAATTGCTCAAGTAGTTCACAAGGCAGTCGGACCTGCAACAAATTTCTTCAGTACAGGTTTGCTAAGTTATCGTCTTCTAACTTTGGGAGCACTGCTGCTATTGTACATGTTGCTGGCCAGAAAAGCCAAAACTTCTCATTCAGTTAAAGGATTGCTAGTATATTTTGTATTAGTTGCATCATTGTTTAGCACACAAGTAACTTTGGTATTTCACCTAACTGCAGCAATTTTCCTATTCTTTATCTCAATGTTAACTTTGAAAAATTATTATCAACGCAAAGTTAAAAACACAAAATACACTTTGGCAGCATTCAGTCTATTAACGCTCAGCCAACTAATTTTCATTCCAGGAATATACCTTCCTCTGGCATATGTTGCAGCAGAAGTAGTTCAGTTGGCAGGATTCATAACAATGCTAACTGCATTCAGGACGGTAAAAAATGCGAAGAACTAGAATTGATATAATCAATGACATGCTCATGGCGATTGTCAACAAAGGCGGAACAATCAAGCCAACTCATCTTCTTTACAAGTCAAACCTTTCTCACACTTTGATGAAAGAATATATTAGGGAATTAATCTCAAAGAAGTTCATTATAGAACATCCTGAAAAGCGCGGAAAATCATTCAAAATAACAGAAAAGGGCAGACAATTCTCAAGAGAATACAAACGGATGAAACAATTCCAAGAGTCTTTTGGATTATAACTTCTTACCCATATACCAACCATCTCGAGAGTAACCATGAACATTTTTGTAATATTCTCGAACTCCAACTCCAGAGATAACTAATATTTTTTCTCGTCCAGCTTCGCGAGCAATTTCTTCAGCTTTCTTCATAAGTTTTGTTCCCCAACCTTTGTGTTGAGTGTCTTCACCTTCTTCTCCAATTCCAGTTACACTTCCATAAACGTGCAACTCTCGAATCATTGCTTCAGGTCTTTCACCAAGACGCAATCTGCAGAAGCCCAATATAATATCTTGCTCTTTGTCTTCAGCAGAAATGAAATATTCATCTCCGCCACTTGATCGATATTTCTCAACAAACAGTTCAACATTCTTTGCAATCTTTCCCGTTCGTTTGTAAACTTGACCCGCTTCTCTAAATCGAATTTCCTTAACTGGATAATTTTCCTTAATTAAATTCTCCTCAACATATTCTCGCAAGTTACCTTTCTTAGGTCCGGCACCAATGTACTGCGCAGGAATATCTCGTTGAACTCTCATCAATCGAGTCCACTTCGGAGATCGCTTGTAAGCTTCTTCAATAACTTTGATGTAATACTTTTCATCCTTTGGTTCGTATTCTCCAGCTTTCCATTGGTCATACAACTCAGTGTCAGGCATAACTAAAGTCGGATAAATCTTAAACATGTCTGGACGGAAATCTTCGTTCTCAAAAATCTCAGTCATCATTTTGACATCCATTTCAAAAGTTGATTTAGGAAGTCCAGGCATAACGTGATACAAAATCTTATAGCCGGCTTCTTTCAAAACTTTAACAGCATCCTTGAATTGCTGAACAGTATGTCCACGATTTACTGCTTCAAGAACTTCATCAGAAATAGATTGCAATCCCATTTCAATTCGAGTGCAACCAAGTTCCAAGAACTGTTCAGGGAAAATCCAGTCTGGCCGAGTTTCAACAGTCAAACCAATGCATCGATTTTCAGAAGTTTCATTCTTCTCCTGAGCTTTAGCAAGAGTTTCAGAAATCTCACCGTTCAAACCATCAAAAGCTCGCTTAACAAAATCCTTCTGATAATCCCAATCATAAGACGGAAAAGTTCCGCCCTGAATAATAATTTCATTCTTGTCAGTCAAGTGACCAGTCCGCTTCAAAGCCGCAACTCTTTCACTAACCGTTTTGTAAGAATCATAGTTATTTCGAATTGAACGCATTGTTGAAGGTTCAAAACCAGTATAACTCTTCGGAGCATTCTTTCCTTCAGGACAGAAAGTACATCTTGCAGGACAGCCGTTTGGCTTAGGCATGATTGCAATAATGGAAACTCCAGCCATGCTTCTAGTTGGCTTAGTGTTCAAAACCGTACGAAGTTTTTCTTTCTGATCAGAATTACAAGCCTTCCAAATATGAACATTCAAAGGAAAATTATCAAGCGTCCCATTACGAACATATTTCCGTTTAATCGACTCAACTTTATTCTTAGTCAGCTTCTTGGTTTCAACCAATTCTTGAATCAATGCTTGCATAAAACAAACCCAAAATCTGACTTTAAAACTGTTAGGATTGAGCAACTCTTATATACAACAATATACATATCAAGACATGCTCTTCAAACGCAAAACACCCTTCAGAGACGCTTGGTGGAAAAAATCCATAAGAATATTTGGATATATTGTAGCAATCACAACCGTATTTCTTATTTTTACAGGACCGGTTGAAGATTCACGAGACGAAGTAAGAATTATACCAATCACTGGAACAATTTATTCAGGATCAGATAGTTTTTCTATGGATACTTTCTCTGATGAAGTGATTGCTCAAATTGAATTTGCACAAGAAGACCCAAAAATTAAGGCAGTGGTTTTAGAAATTAATAGTCCAGGAGGAACAGTTGTAGGTTCAAGAGAAATATCTACTGCAGTTGAAAACTTTGACAAACCGATTGTCGCTTGGATGAGAGAAAACGCAGCTTCCGGAGCATATTGGATAGCATCTTCTACAGATCATATTGTGGCAGATCCTGCAACAACCACCGGATCAATCGGAGTAACTGGTTCATATTTGCAATTCTCAGGCTTGCTTGACGACTACAATGTTACTTATGAACGATTTGTCTCTGGTGAATACAAAGACACAGGAACGCCATTCAAAGAAGTATCAGATAACGAGCGAGATCTTCTACAAAGAAAAATAAATCTTCTGAACGATATGTTCATTGATCATATTGCAACATCAAGAAATCTTTCAACAGTGTATGTACGAGATAATGCAGACGGACAAATATTCTTAGGTATTGAAGCATTGAACAAAAGACTGGTTGATTCGCTTGGCGGAAAAGAAGAAGCAATAAACATTGCAGCCGAAATGGCAGAAATGGCAGACTACCAAGTCACAAAATATGAGAGACCAACTTCCTTTGTTGACAGATTAATCTATGGGAAAAATAACAACGAATTACTCAGCCAAACTTCCTTCGGTGCCCGCGCCTGAGTTCCAAACACTATCAAACATATTATTCATAGTGTTAGCAAAATAACTTGAATTAATCCAGAAACCCATATCATAAGAAGGATGTACTTCTTCATCATCAGTGAGCATGAATATTACGTGTTTTTTATCAACCAGACAGAATCTGCCGCGCAAAGAATCATTTACTTTAAATTCAACTTTTTCACCAAAACTCTTCAGAATTTTCTGACTTTCTACAGCCTCAGGTGCCAAAATCCGTATTTTTACGCCACGAGCAACAGTGCGCTCAATTAATGGTTTGAGTGCCTTTAGTTTTCGCATTAATCCTTCCTCTGAAGTAACTAAATTGACACTTTCCTCTGCCTCTTTCAACGCATAACTTATTTGGTCGTAAATGTTATGACGGCCTTTCAAAGCCCCAGAAAAGTCAGTTATTTGCATAGGCTCAATGCCTTGACTGTACAAATTAACCAATTCATTCATAATCTCTGAATCTTTCAGCTTAAGAACTTTCTCCGAATGCTTAATTAGATTAGTGCGGATTTTGCTATGAACTCTATCCAAAACTTCACCAGGAGGAATTGCCATATATTTAATTGGTTTTTCAGGTTTTACAATTACAAAGCCCTTTCTTTCAAGGCTTTCTAAAACATCATATGTTCGAGAACGAGGAACATCAGAAATATCACTTAATTCTCCTGCTGTTGAGACGCCCCTTGAAAGTATTGCAGTCCAAAGTCGTACCTCATACAGGTTCAAACCGAAAGAGCGACGTAACTTATTCAAGAAGGACTCATTGATTATCATTGAAGATTAATACTATTTTTCCTTTTTAACGATTTCTTCGATTAAAGCTATTATATTTGCTCTAACTTTCGAGAATCAAAGAATCCCGCCTTTTTCATCTCTAAAAACTGCGAATTTGAGAACAAAACAGGATTAATTTCAGTCCCCAATTCCTCATTGACAAATCCAATTATATCATACAAATTATCTCTATCAATCAATGCACTTACAATAATTATTTTATTCTGATCTTTTCGATCAACAAAGATTCTTGGCTCAGAACCATGCATTAATCCAATTCTATCTTTTAATATTTCTGAAGGAGTTTTAGACTTATCCATGAACATACTTCCCAGCATCTTAAATGAATCTGAGCTTCGATCAACCTCATAAAATTTAATCCGATCACTCTCATCTTTCTTAATCATGCCTGTAGTAACGAGCTTTTGAATTATTCTGTGGGCGGTTGCAAGACTTACTCCAGACTCTCGAGATAAATCTCTAAGATAAAATCGACCCTTTTTTCCAAGAAGAGTATAAACTACCGCGACTGTTTTTTTATCAAAAATACTTCCAAGCAAAGCTTGCTTCATGTTCAATAAATGAAACGATAATATAAAAGTGTTTCCTACTCGAAACACCATCTCATAATTCGAACATGTTTCTGAAACAATGTTCCAAAAAGAAAAAAGTGTTCCAAAAAATTAGTTACGGCCTCGCTGACCCTTTGAAAGTGTCAAAATACGCTTCAAATCATCCACTTCCTTCAATGATTTATCATCTCTAAGTCTAACAAATCTAGGAAATCGCAGAGCATAACCAGAACCATAAGTTGGTGATTTTTGAATTTCTTCATATTTCACTTCAATAATTACTCCAGGTTTTATTTTAACTTCTCGTCCTTTTTCGCTAACAATAAGCGGTTTCAACAATTCAGTCATCTTACTAAAACTAACTCCTTGCTCATCTTTCTCTTTAAATCCCGTTCCAATTTTTCCAATCTCATTAAATTCATCCCCATCTTTACATGCAAGAATAAAACTGCTCAACCAGTTTGCACGTTTTCCAGTACCCCACTCGCCACCAACAATAACCAAATCAAGAGTTTCCATAACAGGTTTAATTTTAACTCCAAAGCCTACTCTCGAGCCAGGTTTGTATATACCTTCAAGATTTTTCATCATAACACCTTCTGCACCAATTCGAAGAGCTTCTTTGTAAAAATCATCTCCTTTTTTCACCGAAGAAGTTGTAATTCCTTTGGCCAGAGTTACAGCATAAGGATCGTCCTTAATAATTTTTGAGAGCTTTTCTCGACGCTCACTAAATGGTTTGTCAACAAGACTTTCACCATTCACTCCAATCAAGTCAAATGCAAATATCATAACAGGAACTTCTTTTATCATTTCTTCAATGTCATATTTACGTTTAATACGTTGAGATATTTCCTGGAATGGTTTCCAAGTTTTAGTATCTTTATCATAACCAACAACTTCACAATCAATAATACATTCTTTGGACTTTACATCCTTCTTCACAATATTAACAATGTCTGGAAATTGATTAGTAACATTCTCAAGATTGCGAGTGAATAATTTAATGTCATTTTTTGAACGATGAATCTGAAGCCGAAACCCATCATATTTGTAATCAATAATCGCCGGTGAACCAACAACTTTGAATCCTTCTTCAATAGATTCAACTTTCTTGAAAAGCATAACTTTTACTGGATTCCCAACGCTCAATGAAATCTTAGTCAAACCTTTGTCACCCTTTGTTTTTGCAACAACTGCAACTCGAGATAAGTCGGTCGTAAGATCATAAGCCTTCTGAACATTTTTAATATCAACATCAAATGCATCCGCCAGAGCATCACGCAAAATTCCAAAACCAGCGCCAGTTCGCAAATCTTCCAAACAAGTTCGGACAATATATTTAGCACTTGCACCGTCAGCAGAACCAAGAAGTTCAGATATCGCTCCGATCTTTTTTCCAGTACTACCACTTCCTTCAATCTCTGAAAGTTTTCTAAGATTATCAAAAACATTTACAATGCTTAACTTACGCTGAGTCAAAGAGGATTGAGTCCGAGAATCTATATTTTCCTCCGCAACTTTTCCGAGATCTCCAATCTTGGCCCATTGATTATTCAAATCTGAATCACTTTTTCCCGATACTTTAGAAATAGATTTCAGAATTAGTTGAGTCCCAATACCAATTTTTCTACTGTCAGATTCTGGAAAAAGCCGACCTTCCAACAACAAAATAGATGCCTCAATTTCATTATCACCAACTTGTTTCAAAAAATCAGAGATAATTGCTCGCTTTTCAAGCATTTTTGTTGTTCCAGATAGCGCTTGATAAACCTCAACAAGCTTTGAATATTCCATGACTAATACTTACTTGAAGACCAATAAAAGACTTATTATTCGCAAAACTTTATATTCTTCCAATATATAAGAAAATATGGAAGTTCTTGAAGCAATTTTTGGACGACGAACAATTAGGAAGTTCAAAAGAGACGCAATTCCTTATCGAGTCCTATTTGATATTTTTGAAGCGGCAGTAAGTGCACCAAGAGCAGGAAATATCCCTAGCACGTGGATGATTTTAATAGAATCAGATAACGTCAAAGAGAAACTAAAGAAAGCGTGCGTAGATCAGGACTGGATTGCAGAAGTGCCCGTAATTGTTGCGGTTTGTTCAGATCCAAAAAGACTTAAACAACTCTATGGAGAGCGAAGCAATTTGTATGCAATTCAAAATTCTTCAGTAATAATAGAAAACATGCTTATTGCAGCAAGGGAATATGATTTGCAAGGTGCGTGGATTGGAGCATTTTCAGACATAGATGTAAAGAAAGTACTTGGAATTCCAAACAAAATAGATGTTCATGCATTAATTGCATTAGGAAAACCTGACGAAACACCTAAGAAAATTCCAACAGTTCAAGCCACAGATTTAGTTTACTACGAAAAGTGGAAAGAGTCCAACAAAACATCAAAAATAATACCTTTAAGCGAAAACCCAAAACTACAAAAGACAATACAGAAAGCAAAAAAGAGATCACAAAAGACGCGAGACAAGTTCATAAAGAGATTCGGAAAGACCATAAAACATTTTAAGTGATTAATCGTAGAGTGAAAACTATATTTTGGAACATATAATTCAAAAAATAGAGCTCAGTAATATGTTTTCAAAAATAAAAAAGGTCCGACCTATATACTCCACCATATAAACGCTTTTTAAACAAATGTTCCATTTTTAAAACAAGTCAAAGGCATTTAATGCCAATTGACCTCGGAGAAAGAAAATGGATTTCCTTGTACAAAACGCACTTGATTCGGCCGAAGCGTCGAACAATCAAACTGTTGACATGAATATTGGGCAAGCAAATATAAAAGTACTAGGCTGCGGTGGAGCAGGTAACAACATGGCCGATTGGCTATATAGAAAAGGCGTAAAAGGCGCTGAAGTTATTTCTGTAAATACTGACAAGCTACATCTGGATCACAGAGAAGCCGATAAGAAAATACTTATTGGTCGGGACACAACTCGTGGACTTGGCGCAGGAGGAAATCCTGACGTTGGTGCACAGTCTGCCCGAGAGCAGATCCACGAATTAAAATCATCCGTTCAAGGATCAGACATGGTTTTTGTCTGCGCTGGATTGGGCGGAGGAACTGGAAGCGGAGTAGCTCCAGTTGCTGCACAAGTTGCAAAAGAAAATGGCGCAATTGTCATTGGTGTTGTCACAATGCCTTTCAGTATTGAAAAAGCAAGAATTGACAAAGCTGAATTTGCACTTAAGCAATTGAGAGAAGTTTCCAATACAGTAATTGTAATTGACAATAATAGATTATCTTCTATAGCAGGTAACTTACCTATTCGTCAAGCTTTCGCTGTAGCAAATGAATTGATTTCAACAATGATTAAGAGCATTGTAGAGATTATTTCTGTACCCTCCTTGATTAACTTAGACTACGCAGACGTACGGGCAATAATGTCCGCAGGCGGAGTTTCAGTTACTGGAATTGGTGAAGCTGACGGTGATAAAAGAGTTGATGAATCTACCAAGAGAGCACTGTCGAATCCACTATTGGATGTATCATACGACGGAGCATCTGGAGCATTAATCCACATTACGGGTGGACCAGATATGACTCTTGATGAAGCTGAAAGAATCGGTGAGCTAATCACTGGCGGTCTTGACGCAGATGCAAACGTCATCTGGGGTGCAAGAATTGATGATGAAATGAGAGGAAAACTTCGAGTTATGACAATTATAACTGGAGTAAAGTCCCCATTCGTTCTTGGAAAGGCAAGAGCAGCACCATCTCCTCAAGCACTAGAAATGAACCACGAACTTGGTTTAGAGACCATATAATAGTTAAGACGCGCACCTCCGAGGTTGTCTTACGACGTCTTAGCCCGGTACCCTTCGGGGTACCATTCACTTTTTTTTCAATATTTTTATATAGGATTACCATAGTCATTTAATATGAGTTCCATGAGAGATAAAGTTAGAATAAACCATGCAGGTTATGAATATGTAGGAACACTTCTTGATTCCTCTGATGAAAAGGTTTATTTGTTAAAATTAGACAATGGATATAATGTCGGACTCCCAAAAGCAAATTCAAAACTTGTTGTTACTGGAAAACTTCCTGGAAAAAAACTACCTCAACTGAAAATTGATTCTGATCGAAGTCTACCAAACATTTCTGTAGTTTCCACGGGAGGAACAATAACTTCGCGAGTTGATTATAGAACTGGCGCAGTCCATCCAATCACAAAACCGGCAGAATTATTATCTCAAATTCCTGAGCTAAGAAAGATTGCAAATTTTTCAATAAATGCAGCAATGTCAAAATTTAGTGAAGAGCTAAATATTGATGATTGGGCAAAGATTGCAGGAAACGTTGGAAGAGAATTAAACAAAGATAATGTCCGAGGAGCTATAGTTACACACGGAACCGACACTTTGCACTATACTGCAGCAGCACTGGCCTTTGCTTTAGAAGGTCTTGGAAAACCGGTTGCAATTGTCGGAGGACAGCGGTCATCTGATCGAGGAAGTTTTGACGGAGCTATGAATTTAATATGCGGAGCTCACTACGCAAACTCAGACATAGCTGAAGTCGCAATAGTTATGCACGGAACATCATCTGATGATTATTGTATTGCAAATCCGGGAACTAAAACAAAGAAGATGCATACTACTGCAAGAAATACATTTAGGCCAATCAATTCTATGCCCTTTACAAAAATTTTCAAAACTGGAAAATTTGAAAAGTTAAGAGGGCACGAACTGAGACATGCAGGAAAAGTAAAAGTAAATTCACAATTCGAAAGAAAAGTTGCACTCATCAAATATCATCCGGGATTGTCATCAAAAGTTCTGGACTTCTACTTGAAAGAAGGATATCGTGGAGTAATAATTGAGGGAACGGGTCTTGGACATGTATCTGCAGATACTTGGTTAAAGTCAATAAAAGCAGCAACAAAAAAAATGTTTGTGGGAATGACTTCTCAGGCAAACTATGGAAAAGTTGATCCGTATGTTTATTCAACAGGGAGAGATTTATTCAATCACGGCGTAGTTTATTTAGGAGATATGCTCCCCGAAACCGCAATTGTAAAATTATCTTGGGTGTTAGGACAGACTACAGATAAAGACAAAATTAGAGATTTAATGACTACAAATCTTCGAGGAGAATTATCTGATAAATCCATTCCGAATGGATTCTTATACTAATGAAAGGATTAGGGCTTAAATCGGGTTTAGAAATACATCAGCAGCTCGATACAGGAAAGCTTTTCTCACGTTGCCAATCAAAACTAACTACTGCCAATCCGGATTTAACTATCAATCGCAGACTTCGAGCAATGGCCGGAGAAACTGGACAAGTTGATATTGCTGCAGCGCATGCAGCAGAAAAAGGTCTCACTTATCTCTATGAAGTCCATAATAACAATACATCTCTAGTTGAACTTGATGAAGAACCACCTGAATTGATTAATCAAGAAGCATTGGATATAGCGCTACTGCTTTGTAAAATGCTCAACTGTAGAATTATTCCCCATCTTCAAGTAATGAGAAAAACAGTTGTTGATGGATCAAACACGTCAGGATTTCAGCGAACTTGTTTAGTTGGTGTAAACGGACATATCAAAACTTCTGCAGGAAAAGTTTCAATAGATACAGTTGTTCTTGAAGAAGACTCGGCTCGTCGAACAGGAGAAACAAAAGATACAGTAACTTATCGTCTTGATCGATTAGGAATACCTTTATTGGAAATTGCAACCGGACCAGATATGAAAACACCTGAACAAGTAAAAGAAGTTGCTCAGCTTCTCGGAACAATGTTGCGTTCAACTGGAAAAGTTATGAGAGGATTAGGAACAATTCGTCAGGACGTCAATGTATCAATCAAAGGTCATGCTAGAGTTGAACTTAAAGGCGTTCAGGAATTACAACAAATTCCAAAAATTGTTGAAATTGAAGCAAACAGACAGAAGGCTGAACTTCATATGGAACGAAAGACAAATGGCCACGTGAGAAATGTAAAAGAAGATTTAACTTCAAAATTCTTGAGACCGATGCCTGGCGCATCAAGAATGTATCCTGAAACCGATCACCCAATAATAAAAGTTGATATCGAAAAAGTCAAAGAAATGAAAATTCCTGAATTGATTCCTGAAAAAATTAAGCGATATAAAAAAGCAGGACTTAATGATGAGCTTGCTGGAAGAATGGCAGACTCAAGAAAGAACACAATTTTTGATAGAGCAATGAAGAATCAGAAACTTAATCCAACAATTATTGCAACAACATTATTATCGACTGAAACAGAAATTAAAAGAAAGCTAAAACTTGAATCTGGAGAATTTCCAGAAGAATTTTATTCACGGCTTTTCAAAGCGCTAGATCATGGAGAACTTACAAACGGATCAATTTCAAAAATAATGGAGCGATTTATGAAAGGTGAAGATTTTGATGATATAGTTAAGGACTTTAAACCAATTTCTGATGGCGAATTAAGAAAGATTGTCAAAGAAAATTATGATGAAAAACTTCCGCAAGGAGCACTCATCGGAAAGATAATGGCGAAAGTCACAGGTAAAGCAGACGGAAAGAAAGTCGCTAAATTGATTGAAGAGTTCAAGAAATAATTCTCCACGCC
>CEPZ01007825.1_pt1 | contig 16246 bp, 28 predicted proteins | sample 530461 | NCBI WGS metagenome assembly CEPZ01 (sample SAMEA2620106, study PRJEB7988) | marine metagenome | isolation source: saline water (ENVO:00002010), including | reverse complement strand
CCCATCATTTGCATGAAATCTGTTTCTCCTTGAAATGTTGATGACACTACGAGTGGAATTCCACGATACCATTCTGTCGCATGAGCGTGTGTATGTCCTGTGACGAAAATATCGGGAGGATTCCGAATAACCATTTGGTCTTCTTCTTCGGGACTCAATGCGTTTCTTTCACCCCACATCGGCGCAAGATGACGCTTTTGAAGCATTAACTTCATCGCATCTTGGGGCTTTTCGTAGGTTATATCTTCCACTCTTGGAACAATGTCGTCAATACCTTTTCCATGATAGGAAAGCACATCAATACCGCTTAGAGTGATTCTTGCAGGGTTGCCTACATGAATTGTGGAATTGAATTTTTGCTGAACATTGGGTTCTAACATCGGTTGAGGTTCTGCGGGTCTTACTGCATCGTGATTTCCGGGAAGGAGGACAGGTGTGATGTGGTCGGGTAAAGCATCCAATTTCCGAGCGCACATTTCATATTGGTCAAAAGAATTAGCGATGCAAATGTTTTCTTCATGGCCGGGATAAATCCCGATTCCATCTATTACATCACCACTAAGAACCAACCATTTGATATTCTGCGCTGTTTCATCATCGGAATTGAGCCATTTTATCATATTGTCAAATTCTTTTTCCAAGAATTGCTTAGAACCCATGTGCAAATCGGAAATGAATGCAATAGAAACGGGGTCATAATCCATCCCTCCTTTGTTTTGATGATTGGGGAGAATATCGGGATAAACCACTTTATCAACCCAAAACATTCTTGCATCATCACTAAATTTGCCCGATATTCCTACCACTTCGTCTTTGAAAATTGTCGCACTTGCGGGGTCATCCTTTCTTACGAAAACATCCATTGTGGAAGTTAAATCTTCCATTGTGACCATCTTACCGCCACTCTTTGTCCGTCTTACATCAAGAACAATACCTACGATATTGTATGTCCGATTGCGCTTTTTCTCTTTTTGAATTTGCTTGATAGTCCCCGATGCTTTGAACCCTGCTTGGTTTCTTAATAAGTCAGCAATTGTTTGGTATCTATCATAGAAAAGATTCACAATATCGTCAAGTTTTCCTTTGGTGTTTGTCTGTCCGACTTGTCCACCAATAGAATACTCATCGGGATAATCCCAAGCCTTCGCTTTCCATGCACTTTGGTCTTGTGCATCCCAATGTGGTGAACGAAGTGACTTCATGGCTAAATCATTGTCCGAAGGGGTATTTATACTTCGTCAAGGTCTGCAATCAACGCATCAACCGCCGTCTGTGCATCTTCAAGAGAATTATTACCTGTGATGACACATTTTCCCGATGAGAAAACAAGACAAACAGCCGACATTCCACCAAGTCTGTAAATTAAACCCGGAAATTGTTCGGGTTCCCATTCTGTCCGAGCCATCGGTAATGAAAGGGTAAGGTGTGCAAGATTCAAGTCACGCTTCAAATCGTGCGTGACTACAACATTTCCAATTGAATACTCATACGAAGACCACAATGGACAACCGTGTTTGGTAAGGGATTTGAAAGTAATATCAAGAGCAGTTTCAACATCAGCGATATTCTTTGCACCTGTAATGACAATTCGGCCACTACGGAAAATCAAAGCACACACTTTCGGGTCATCAATTTTGAAAGTCATTCCCGGAAATCTGTCGGGGTCAAAATCCAAGCCCGTTTCTATGGAGAAATGGTCAAGGTCAATAAATTCAGCAAAGCGAGAAGTCGCTAACAGGTTCACAACATTAAGAGCCATGATGTATCTAAAGGAATACTACCTTAATAAGTGTTCACACTTTATTGGGATAGTGTGTTCTATTGGTTTCACCACAATGAGGACATTTTGGTTGATACAAAGAATACGCAGAAAAACAATTAGGACACAGAATTAAACCTTGCATTCGCAACATTTCTCTCTCCATTTCACTTGGAGAATCTTCATTATTCTTTTGCTTTTTATTCTTTTTCCACTCTTTTTCTTTCCAACCCATGATTATCGCCTTTCTAACAGCCGAATACGGTCTTCTAATTCGTCAATCTTTTTTGTGAGCATATTAACTGTCATAATGAGAATCCTAATTCGTTCATCATCGCCTCCGAAGGGGTGTATGGGCATCGGCGGGTCATTAGGGTCGGGAATCTTCAATAAGGCCACCCCGCAGGTTTAGTATCGTCTTCCAATTCATCACATTTATTTTCATACCACGCATAAACAGGAATGAGATAGAGTGTTGCTATGAGGCTAAAAATTCCAAGATTAGACAAATAAGGAACATCGGTCAATAAACACCACAAATATGTCGGTGGTTGAAGGGCAAATAGCCCAAACATAGGTCGGTAAATATCCCTCTTTTTCATTACCACACCTTCATAAGAACAATTGTTGAGGCTACGGCGGCTAATGCTGATGTAAGGGTGCGTATAAATTCCATCACCCGTTTGTGATGGTCAAACCATTCTTCCCATCTGTCGTGATTCATCAAATCCCCTCATTCTTCTTCGGGAAAGAATTCATTTAGTGTGGTCTGTGCCTTATCTTCTTCTTGACAGTCATTACTTTTCGTCATTAGCCCAATCAATGAATCATTCAAGTTAGCAATTGCATTGAACATGGAATAAAAATAGTAGTAAAACCAAACAAACAAGCCTATTACGAATAAATTGAATGCCCATAGCGAGGTCGTTCCTTCCATACCATCACCTATGCTCATACCCTATTTATTAAGGTTCGCTTTCAAATGCTTCAAAACACCATTCCGCTTTTTCCTTCGCAATATCGTGAATTGTATCTGCATATTCCCTCATTTCTGCCTGTGCATCTTGGGCGGTTCTCAAGCGAATAAAATTGAACAAAGAACGAAGATTAACTGTCCAATAAAATTCCGTGTAGGTTCCGAGTGGTAAAATCGCTCTTGCTTGTTCTCTCGCCAATCCCTTTTCAAGAAGCGAAGTGTAAGTGGATTCAACAATCTCTAATGCGTAATTCCATTCTCGCATCATGGAATCTATTTCATCATCTGTAAAATCTCCTTCAATTGATGCTTGATGATTAGAAGTTTTGTTCTGTCTAAAAAGTGTGGGAACGAAGAACCCGGTTTCTAATTCCGTATATCGCCCCGAAATCTCGTTAAATGACCCAATTCTATGTCTAAACCATTGACGAGCAACAAACATTGGGCATCGGATATGAAAAGTGAAAACAATGTGTTCAAACGGTGTTCCATGATTGTGTTTCATCAAATAGTGAATCAATTTTTGGTCTGCTTCTTCTCCCTTAGATTCATTTCCGTAAGAAACCCTTGCGGCACGGACAACGGACATATCATCACCCATTGAATCCACAAGACGCACGAAGCCTTGAGCGTCAATATCGTGTATTTGGCTCATTCCCAACGCCCCTTTTCCCTCATCCACTTGGTAGGGCTTTTGACTGTAAGGGTGGTGGGGCAAAAGTCTTTGCATTCATAGTGGCCGAAAATATAGCCGCCCATCTCATACTCTTTACGCTTTCGCATCCCCCATCCACAAGTCGGACAAGCAACCATAAAGTCCCATTATCGGAATGAGTATTTCAATCTTCCCACATATTTGACCATGCGTTCAAAAATTCAATTGTAGGAACGGGGCGATATGATTCTTTTCCAATTGCTCGGAATTCGCCCTCATCACCGGCTTTGAGATATACGGCGAGAGTCTTTCGGGTATCGTCAATGCAATACCGGATTACATCGTCATAATTTCCTTTAGCCCATTCTTTCGGGGCATTAGCGGCATCCATGAGTTTTGACTGTTCCTCTCCAAGAAGTCCATGTATTAGGTGATTCAAACGGTATCTTTCGCCTGTTGCCTTCGCCAAGACCGCACAGGTGTCTATCATTTGATTCTTAGGCCACTTCTTCAAGAGGGAAGCGCATCCACCAACCCCACCATCCTTTACTGCCTTAGAAATAATGGGAAGGTCAAATTTATTGCCGTTATGAGTCAAGAGGACATAGCCTTGATTTCGCTTTGAGCGAAGGTGATACTGCAACATTTCAAATGAAAAGAGATTGGAATATCCATTCTCATCGGCCACCTTATCCACCATATCGGGATGAACATAGGTTGCGGTCATATCGGTCATTGAATCATGCACACAAACGCAAGATGTTCTCCATCCTTTAGGGTCATCAAATGACAGCCCTTCGGCTTCCATATCAAGATTCGCTGTTTCAATATCAAGACTGATGATGCGAAATTCAATGTCACCCATTATGACCACCGAAGAAGTGCTTCAAAGTATTTTTCCTCAAAATTAGACTCTTCCATCGCTGTTTCTATTTGTGAAAACTCCCATATATTCATGGAATGAAGGGTTTCAGCATCGGTTTCAAAAACTACTAATTTTTGGAACTTCTTGTAAATCCTGTATTCCTCATCCCATTTGTAAGGCTTGTCCAACACCCATAGAATGTCTTCCACCTTCATGCTCAAAAACCGACTTAGAAACTTGGTAAAATAGACCAATTCCCAATAACCGCCTTCGGGTGCATCTTTAGCAAAAACGCCCCACATCACATCATTCATTTCATTTTGAAAATCTTTCCAATCTTGCTTGGTTTCAAAAGTCATATACGCCATAGCACTCACTTATCTCTTGAGTGGGGTAGCAGGTATAAAAAGGTTGCGATTATTCGGTGTAAGTGTCTTCGTCTTCGCAAGCAATATGAATGGTGCAATCTTCTTCTTCCCTGCAACCTTCACAATCACAAGTGTTATGAACAAAACCGAACCAATGACTCTCAATTATTTCATTATCTTCAATGCCGGTTTCTGCAATAAATTGTTTGCGGAAAAAACCGAATGCTTTACAATACTCACTTGCTTTGACTTTCCAAAATGTATCGGGCTTCATATTTACACACCGCTTGAATTCGCAAATGGGTCATCATCATTTGAGTCAGCATCGGGGTCTGTGGGTTCAACCATAGATGAAAACTGTTTGAAAAAGGTTTCAAGACCTCCGAATGGATTGAGTATTTTGCGGTCAAGATAGATAGTAAAAAGAGTGATAATATCGCCTTCTTTCAAATCCCCGCCTACTTCCTCAAGGACAAGGTAGCGAAATTTGCGATATTCATTGATAAACGGTATCATCATTAAATCACCTGCTTTCGGGTGTGGAAATCAATGTGTATCGTTTGTAGCGTTGTCCCGTAGGGTCTTTGCGCCATTCACTTGTAAATTCATAGCCCATAACCTTCAAATCCATAATACGGCGAGGAAGGGAACGAATCTTGTAAATAGATGCGGCTTCAACACCCGAAATAGTATCAGTCGTATTGAAATGATGGATTAACAATTCCCGTTGGTTAGGCATACATCCTTCTTGTTGGAATAAGTATCTAAATGTTCATTCAGTAACCTTGAGGTTTTGGAAGTAGTCGGAAGGGAAATCACAGGCCCTTCCTGTCATAAAGACGGATTTAAGGTGCTGAAGTCAAAATATGTGCAATCATATTTACAGTCCATCCGTTCCCCATTAAAGCCTTCCTTACAGAATCGGAATATCCTTTTGTATAGTCATCGGGAACAGTTTGCGCTCTTTCACATTCAATAGGTGTCAAATATCGCCAATCAACATCTCGCTCATAATCATTAAAGGCATTTGGATAACGACCATGAGCCAATTTCGTAAGAACACTATCTTTTCCAACCGTTGTAATACAACCAATTTTAGAAGTGTCCTTTTTTACTTGCAGACATTGAGAATATGGTATATCGGGGTTGGAATCTTCCCGTTTCCCTGTAAGGGGGTTAATTTTTCGCCCCACAATGGATGCGGGATTTTTGAGAAGGTCATTTTCTGTCAAAATTGACAGTAGGTGGATTTTTCGGTCTTTTGGTATGGGAATCTCCCAATTTGCCCAATAAATCCGCTTTCGTGTCTGTGCAGAAACAAGAGAAGAACACAAATGAACAGGTTCAACCTTCATGTATTGAGTGATTATATCCTCCCATTGTTTCCTCATCCCTACATTTTCCAAGAAAAAGTATTTCGGTTGGTAATGCTCAATAATTTCAACCATAGTGAAAAACAATTGGCTTCGTGGGTCATCAAAATTCAATTGTTGGCCTTGACAAGCAAACCCTTGACAGGGTGAGCCACCCATAATTAAATCAATGTTTTCCAAATCCCATTCTTTCCAATTAGAAACATCACCTAATGAAATGATATTGGGGTGGTGTCTTTCAGCAATTTCAATACAAACAGGGTCAATTTCGGAAGCATAGTAGTTATCAAATTTTATCCCTGCTCTTTCAAGCGCAAGTTTTCCACAACAAACCCCATCAAAAAGAGAAAGAACATTACGAATTTTCTTCATAGGAGAAGATATGACCCTAATTGCTATCTAAATGTTCATGGAATACAGGAAAGAATGAAAGCGATAACATCAACGGTGAAACCATTTCCTAATGCTTTGTATCTATGTGTTTTCGGAACACCTTCGGTATATCCTTCGGGAACAGTCTGCATTCTTTCGCATTCAACGGGTGAAAGCATTTCTATCTTCCCTATTTCGTAATCTCCAAAAGATTTCGCTTTTCCCGGCCTTCCATCTGCATTTATGCCTTTGTAATAGGAGGCAGTTAGGCAAGGTAATTTGTCAGTAGCAGGTTTCACGACTTGGCGAGGGTTTCCCTTCCTTACCGTAGCGATTTCATAGGTTTGGTCAGTTAGAAGACTTTTTCCTGTAATTAAGGGCAACTGCCCACTCTCTTGCGTAAGTTTTTTGGCGACATTTGGAATGTTTGTCCAATACAAACGCCTTCTATTTTGACCCGAAAAAAGCGCAGAATTGATTTCAATTGGTTGAACCCCCAAAATATCGGAAATTGCATCTTGAATATCTTTTCTCATTCTTACATTTTCCAAAATGAAGTATTTAGGTTTCAATAATTTCCAAATTCGCACATATTCAAAGAATAATTCGCTTCTATGGTCATTGAAATTCAATTGATTTCCCATTAAAGAAAATCCTTGACAGGGTGAACCGCCTACCAAGAGGTCAATGTCCGAAGGGAAATCGGATTTTTTGAGGTCGCAAATATCGCCCACTTGAATTGTGTTGGGATAATTCTTCTGCGTGATTGTGATGCAGGGTTGGTCTATCTCCGATGCGTAATAATTTTCATAGGGAATTCCCATCCGATTCAATGCAATTTGAAGACAAGAGATTCCGTCAAAAAGAGATACCACAGTTTTCAAGAATGTTCACTCTCCATCAATTCGCAATCGGAACAAAGGGAGCGTTTATTCCTGTGGTATTTATGACAAGAAATACATTTCTTTTTCCGGCTATTTTTCAAATGTTGTCGCCATATTCGCATTTCATTATGAATACTCACTCTTCTTCATCTCCAAATAATTCTGCGTATGAGCCATCATACTCATAATCTGTCCGTAGGCATGATTCGTAGTCGTTCATAGCCACACGGTAAGCAATAGGGTCTATTCTCTTGAATGCTACGGATGCTGAATAAGCAAGTCCCGCAATCACTACATCTTCGTAGCAATCATCCAACATATCATTGAAGTATTCTTCAAGCAATCTTTCATTCATTCTTCTTCGCCCCCAATACTTTCTCCAATTTCTGTAAATTCTTCGTCATGGTCGCATTCTTCACTACATTCATGTTCGTGTTCATGTTGAAGGTGAATGGCTTTGGATTGTGCGTTTAATTGGTCTTTAATGGCTTCCATTTGTTTCTTTGTTGGCTTTCGCCTTCGTGCGTTCAAGAAATCATTCTTAGAAAGAATTTGAGGGTGATGAGTCGTGGGTGTGTAATTCACACGCATTCGCTGAACAGGTTTTGTAGGTTGTCCTTCTGCGTCATATTCTGTGCAATTGCGGCATAGACCTTTGAAATGTGTTTCCACTTCACATTCGGGACAAGCCCAACGAATTTTCGCCATGTTCTGTAAATGGGAGAACGAGTATTTGAATGTTCTTATTCAAAGCAAGAATATGTCAATAGCGGCAAATATCGGAAACATGACAGCCATGGTATAAAACCATACAGACCTTCGTTGCCCTGTGATGCGTTTAAGCAATTTTCTCTTCTGCTTAATGGTGATATGTTCCCATTCCATAACATCTCCGCAATCCGGCTTACAAATGTGGTAATGGTAGCCATCCGTCACAATATATCCATAATGAGAAACATTAGGAACGGAATACAAAAACTCTTCAATTTGATTTTTACCAATATGTGTCTTATTCGGGGCTTCGGCCTCAATCAACCATTGACAATTTCCAAGTTTAAGTAAATAATCTAAATGCCTCTTTTTACGATGAACGGTATCAAATGTTGGTTCACGGATGAAGGGGGACTCTATACCAAGATGTTCACCAACCTTTAACAAAAATGGTTCAATTACGGTTTCACAAATTGCAGTTTCCGGCTTAACGGCTGTCTTGAAATGTGCGCTCTTTACTAAACGGCCATTCAAACAGTTTTCTTTACCTTCTGCCGTCATAGTGGATAAAAAAGGTTTAACTGCCTTGTGGTCTTGAAATGTGTATCTCTTGGCTTTTGCCTTATCCTTTCGGCGTTGCATTTCTTTATCATTCGCAATTTGAGTCTTTTTTGACTCACAACTTCGTGCTGTATGTCCAATCTTACTACAATATCCGCACTTCATTTCTTCTAATGTCTTTGTCCCCATGTATATCCACCTTTCAGTAATTACTCTCACTACCAACAGGTATAAAAACCTATTCTTCTTCATCAACAAGTGTCAATTTATCCAAACCAAGCACTTGAGAAATAAAAGGTTGGCGATTTGGTTCTTCATTGGTAAAGTGAAAGGCATGAGCGTATTCATTACCGTCATAGCCGAAAACGACTACATCCTCGGAATAGACCAAACAAGCCATGTAGCCGTCAAAGAAAATACGGAGGGGCATACCATCCCTCTCGGCACTTTGTTTGAGATAGTCTGCGACTTCTTCGTGTAAATCACCGCTTCCGAACCAATCGGAATATCTGCGAGATGGGGTGACAGAATTACAAATTCCACAAGTCCACTTATCCTCATAGGAATAAGAAGGTTGGCTGTGTTCACTATCGTCTTGCTCTCGCCCGAAGTGGTATGTCATGGCCTTTCCGCAACACTTGAGGTTGCCGCATTCGTCTAAATCATACATCATAAGTATGTGAGGGGATGAACAAGTAGTATAAAAGGATTTCTATTCTTCTTCATCGGCCTTTTTACAATCGGCACATTGGGTGTTAAGGTCGCAATAATCGTCTTTTTCACACCCACAATCATAATATCTGCAATCATCGCAAACCGATTCGCCCTCATCACAATTGTTATTGCAGTAGTCGCAAACAGGTTCGGGAGCGCATTCTTCGGAACAGTATTCTCCCTCATCGGTGAAGTGGATGCAACCCGAACCGACCATCGTTCCGCAGGTGTCGCAAGAAATCATACTATCCTCGCTCATCCATTCACCACCACCCATGCGACCATGATATGAACATTCACATTGACGGCCATTGATGGCTTCTCCATCAACAATGATAATGTCACCCCACCCCTCACGCTCTAATGTAGCGAAATTGCTAATCAATCGTGCATCCGAAGGAACGGTGTCCTTCAATTGTTGAGGGTCGCAAAGAACAACAGGAATTACACCAATAATCCCTGCATCAACGGAAAGTCCACCAAAGTCGCCATCGCCGCCTGTTCCAATCACACGGCAGGTTTCACCTTTGTATTCAAAATCATGCCCGTCATCACGCATGATGTTGCAGAAATCACCCCATTCTGCATCGGGAATGACATAGCAAGGGTCGCCCAAATAGTATTGACTCAAATGCCCCACCCCTTAACATCCCCTGCTAATCCGACTTGGATGATGCGAATAATCCATCCTCTCATTCTTTCTTTATCATTCAACGACAAGACTAATCCCTCCATTATTTCCATCCCTGTCACAATTAGGACAAATGAATGTATATGCACCCACTTCAACCATTTCACGAAGACATTTTTCACATTTAGGGGTCATTCTTCCTCCCCCATTGTGTCCCAATAAGCGATAAATTCAACCGCATTTCCAATGAAAATGAAATCCTCATCATCTTCATTCTCTTTCACCGTGATTGTATCAAATTCTGTTAATGTGCGTATGTATGTAATAACTGAATGAGTAAATACACTCACATTCGTTTCTTCGTGAAATACAATATAATTTATTGGAGAAGACATTATGAGATAACTCACCTTTCCATCTGTATTGAAAATGCAATTCTCATCAACCGAATATCCAATACTTTCAAAGAATTTCAAAATCTGCGATTCATCAACAGCGTGGGTGTCACTTCGTTGAATTCCAATCATCAACATAAGCAAGACTTATCAAAACAAGTATTTATACCTTCATTGACCTTTTATCCATTGACAAGTTTTCCCAAAGCCACCTTTTCCTCTATGAAATCCCCTCGTAGCCTTATTGTAAATATCCACATCAAATGCCGACCCAATATCAATAAGAAGATGTTCTTTGTTTTCTTTCCACAATTCGGTTATCAAATAATTAGAAAGAGGCCCACAAGCGAAAAGGAGGATTGTAGGAGGTGTGTTAAAACTCCCCAAATAATCTCTCAAATCCTCTAAAATCCCCAAATCGTTTAACCAAGCGTTGTTGCCCACAGTAAAATGTCTATCCACATGAAATGGTAATTGATTAGTTTTCGCTGATTTATTTCCGACAAATGCAACGGTTTTATCTTTCAACACATACGGTAGCGTTCTTTGGACTTCTTCATGGTTAGCATTGACAAAAATACTTGCATAAGTAAGATTTTCTTTGTTTTCATACAAATTATAGTGTCCCCACCCCGATACATTACATACTTCACAATCGGGACAGGTAATGCCCCAATAAAACCCTTCATCTTCGTAGGTGAGTGAATCAGTAATCAATTTTGCACATTCAATTTGGTATTCATCGCTTGGGTCAAAATTCCAAACATGATTTTGTTCTGCATCTCGGTCTAATGGAATAGAATTGACTAATCTGTATTCACCATCACCCCACCGAGATAAAGCAAATGGTTCACTATCCATTATTTTATCAAAGAAAAAATCTAATTCGTCTTCCATTGACCTCATTGATAACGCCTCTTACAAAAATTCATCATTATTGTTCTTTGATTAAACCATTCCTCCATGTCCTCCAAATTTTCTAATTCAATCGGCCTAATCGGTCTGCCCTTTCCGTAAGATAAAGCATAACTCTCATCTAATGGAATGTGGGGGATTTGGTGAATTTGATGCAATTTTCCTGTATAATGCGTCAAGACATAAGAAGCCAATATATCATCACCTTTTGAATGAATCAATTGTCTTTCTTCTTCATTAAGATTGTAATACTCATGCAATACCAAACCACATAATTTACGGTCTATTGTATAGCACCTTCCACAAATTTCTGCATTACCCTCAATGACCTTATCTGCATATTCCCCCTCCGAATTGGGATTCCTACCAAAAAATGTATGAAAACAATTGGGTTCATTAAGCCATCCATCCCGAAGTTTGACTAAAGATTCGTAAGGCAAAATAAAATCATCATCTTGTAAGATAATCATTGGATTCTTGGAAAGACTTCCCATACAAAACCGAGTAATTAACCCAAAGTCTTCGGGATTTTGACAATTTATCACTTTTACGATGTCGTAGCCATCTCCAAATTCTATGTGTTCTTCGGGATTGTTATTCCAAATTATGATTTCGTCAATTAGGTCATCATGGAAAATGTATTTATCCACGATTTGACGAATGTTAAGCACTCTTTTCCATGAAAGCAATCCGACTGAAAATTTCATTCTAAATCCTCCAAAAAATCATCCACAAAGAAGGGGTCAAAATCACTTATTCTTTTATTGGGGTGAAACATCGGGCTGTCCATTTGAGCATTCCATGTTAATTCAGTAGTATTCAAACCACCCTTCAAACCGATATTGTTTGAGAGTGAAGTATGTGGGCAAATCTCAAAACGACCTTTTCTCCAATAATGAGCCATCGGATTAGCCCATGACCCTTTAGGGTCTTTCACAATATGTTTCAAAAATTCCTCTCCTTTGAATTTGGCTTGACCATCGGCTTCCACTTCCATTGTCTTTTTGAAATGAATTCCAAACCATCCATCTTTGACCTCATCCCATACTCTTTTCCAAGTCGCCCATCCTTGACAGGTAAAACGGTCACGAATGCCGATGAGATTTGGTTCTAACCAATCCCCATCTAAACACATATCATTCCATTGTGAATTTGTAAAAGTAGTAATTGAGAAAATTCTTTTGTCATTTTCGTATTTTTCTAAGCAGTATTCAAGATATTGTAAGGCATCGGGGTGAAAAATGGTATCTTCTTCGGCATGAATCACACGGTCTGCTTTCTCAAATCCTTTCGCAAGAATAAATCCTGTATTCCCTGCACAACCAAGATTTTCTTCATGGACAAAAATTTCAATCTTTGTGTAATCCAAATTGGACTCACCCAAAATAGCCATCATATCTTCTTGCTTATTGGGATAGCCCCCATCAAGACTCACCAAAAGGTAATAGTCTTCAATTCCTTCTGCGTTTTCAATGGATTCAATCACTTTCAAGAAGTAATCGGGTCTGCGCCATGCGGTCATCGTAATAATTTTCATAGTCTTCCGCCCAATCGCTGTTGAATCAAAGCCAAATCGCTTCTCACCATCTTCCTCACCAATTGCTCAAATGTGGTTTTAGGTGTCCAACCTAAGATTTTCTCGGCTTTTGTAGCATCGCCTCGCAATACCTCCACTTCTGCGGGTCGGAAGAAGCGTGGGTCTTGAACCACATAGTCTTCCCAATTTTCAATACCTGCTTCATCAAATGCAATTTCTAAGAAATCTCGGATAGAATGGGATTTGCCCGTAGCGAGGACATAATCATCGGGTTCGTCTTGTTGCATCATTCGCCACATACCTTCCACATAATCGGGGGCGTAGCCCCAATCCCGCTTTGCATCAAGATTTCCGAGTGCAATTGAGTCAGCAAGGTCTAACTTAATTTTGGCTACACCATTTGAAATCTTCCGTGTCACGAATTCAATCCCTCGCCTTTCGGATTCGTGATTGAACAAAATTCCATTACACGCAAACATACCATACGATTCACGATAATTCTTCACCATCCAATAAGCATAGAGTTTTGCTACCCCGTATGGAGAACGGGGATAAAACGGGGTTGTTTCTTTTGATGGATTCTCCACCATTTGTCCAAACATTTCACTTGTGGATGCTTGATAAAATTTGACTTTTCGGCCTGTATCTTGCTCATATTCACGAATTGCCTCAAGCATTCGCAAAACACCTAATCCATTTACATCACTTGTTTGCATAGGAATGTTCCATGAAGACCCTACAAATGATTGTGCGGCAAGATTATACACCTCATCGGGTTGGGAATCTTTCAAGGCACGGTATAGTGAATTTTGGTCAGTCATGTCTGCTGTAATGAAATGAAAATCATCTTCTCTTTCAAGATGTGTCGTATTTATTCTATTCTTTGCCGAAGAACGGCGTTCCATTCCATAGACAATGTAGTTTTTCTTCAATAGAAAGTCAGCCAAATGGCTACCATCCATTCCATTCACGCCCGTTATTAGTGCTTTCTTCATGTTAATTTCTCCATAAATTTGATTAAATCGCCTAATTCGTCTTCCTCTCTTATTCTTAATTGCCTAACTCGTTCATAACCCTTTTGTTTAATTTCTTCATATTCTTCATCATCAAAGAACAATTCTTCAATCGTTTCTATCCATTCCTTACTATCGCATTCGTAGGGCATGATGATTGCACTATCCCCTACTGCTTCACGCACGGAAGGGTAATCTTGAACCATTACAGGGACACCATGAACCATAGGTTCAACTGCCGCCATCCCATATCCTTCAAATCTGCTTGGAAATATGAACAAATCGGTGGATTCCCAAACATCCTCCATCCTTTCAACATATTCAAGAATCTCCACCCTTCCTTCCTTTACAGCCCATGAATCCGCTATCATCTCCTTGAATTCTTCTTTTTGTCCACCATATCCACCGAGTAATACCCTATATGTCCATTTGCGATTAGCATAATTGTTGATTATATCGGCCATGTAAGAACGACCTTTATGATATTGGGGATTTATCATGGTAATTGTCTTATGGTCTAATCTCTCCTTGTTAATCAATATGTCATTAAGTATTGGATGAAGAACAAATTTTGGAATTGTATTCAATGGGTCAATAAATCGTTCTGCCCATTTACTACATGAAATCACAAAATCGGGTCGGAAAAACAATGGTGAATTGATAAGATAGTAAGGGTGGATGTCGTGCAATAAAGGGTTATCTATCTCAAATAACGCCTTTTGTGCCTCTAAAATCGGCTTTATGGCTTCTTCCCAATCTCTATTGTTCTTATAATTTTCAGCAACAGGGACAAGTAATGTTGGTTTTACATCAAAATGAAATGCCCCTATACATATTCCCATCTCCTTCAATTTGGCGAAAACATCATTAAATGCCCAAGCATGAACATGACAATTGTTGAAGATAATATGCGTATAACCTTCTTCTTCAACATGAACATAGAGTTTTCTCCACCATTCTAACATTCTTTTGCTATCATCAATTCCAAACACCATATTTCCAATCCGATGAACATATTTTGTTCCATTATCTTTTCCTTCTGCGGCGGGGCGTGGCGTAATACCCCACGCTTCCACCCCTTCTCCATTGAGTGCCTCAACAACCTTGCTGATATATCTTTCTGCACCGCCCCAATCGGGAGGCCAATGTAGCCCTACAATTCCTACTTTCACAAATTCCACAACCAATGACTTCTTTCACCGGCTCTCACAAAACCTTCACGCTCAAGGTCTTCAAGCGCAACGGCTACTTGAGAACGATTGCTTCCACCATTCCGGCCTACTCTAATTGCTAATTGAGTCATGGTCAATTCTCCATAAATTTGTAGGGCTTCAGCAACTCGTCTATGCACTTCCCTTTCTCTATTATGAACATGAGCATCATGGGAATAATAACGAGGATTAAGGCGGTTATTATCGCTTTGAATAACACCCATCTCACATAATTCGTGCAACCACCGAGTTATTTTGGGCCTCCAATACGAGCCATCTCTTCTTAATAGTCGCAAAATGCCTGTTTTAGTGATTCCACCATCCGTTTTATCCACTATTTCCACTATGTCTGTCAAAGATTGTATGACTTTCCGATATTGCTTCACCGTCAAAGTCCGATATTTTGAAGTGTTAATTTGAGGCTTCACCACCGTTGAAACCGTTTTTACAGGAATTACGGTAGGGCTAAGATGTGATAAAAGTGCCTCTTTGACTTCGTTTTTATCAAGGTGTGGGTTTTCACCCATGATAGGCTCAATAAGAATGTCCACAGGCGTTCCTCTATGGAGAGAGGGAATAAACGGTTCAATAATAGCCTCAATATCCGCCATGTATCTATCATTCTCCGAAGAAGTATCTAATCCTTCTTGAATGGGTTGAATTCTTCATTAACCCTCCACAATGTCTGCGGTCTTTTCAAATGCCCCCACTTCACAGCATTGACTGTCTTGAAAGAATCAAATACGGGGGCTTTCATCACCGTGAATGCTACGGCACGGCGTTCTCTCGCCCTTAGCCCTTCCAATGTATCATCTGCCTCAATATGGGTCATTATCTCACTCATAGGGGCAAATTCCACTCTCCGAAGGAAGGACTTTATGGATGCTCTTACCTGTCGGGTGTATCGTTGAATCTTCTTGCGCTTACTCGCCATGTAAAATCCACTCATCTTACCCTTAATAAAGGCTGTGTTTTAGTCCGAGGGGCAGAAGGGAGGTAGTTTTGAAGCCAAAAAAGGGCAGAAGGGAGGTAGTTTTGAAAATCCGAGGGGCAAGAGGGAGGCAGTTTTGATTTTCTTCACTAAACAGGCTACTGCGAGCCTATTTTGCCTCCATTTCACATTCCGAGGGGCAGAAGGGAGGCAGTAAGGGCAGAAGAGAGGTAGTTTCAAAATACATAGAGAGAGGGAAAACCCTCTCTTGAAATAAGAGAAATTAGTAGTTTTAACATGATTATTTACGCCTCTATTTCCCTTAATTCACACACCATTTTTTACCATAATAATGTTTGAACCAATAACAAAAGT
>CEPZ01023442.1_pt1 | contig 16279 bp, 14 predicted proteins | sample 530461 | NCBI WGS metagenome assembly CEPZ01 (sample SAMEA2620106, study PRJEB7988) | marine metagenome | isolation source: saline water (ENVO:00002010), including | reverse complement strand
CCCAACCCTTAAAGTAATAAAATCAAACCTCTTTGAAAAAGTCAAAGGCAAATTCGACCTAATCATATTCAACCCACCTTACCTCCCACAAGACAAACGTGAGCCAAAAGAATCTCAAAAAGCAACCACGGGAGGCAAAAAAGGAGACGAAATCATCCTTAAATTCCTAAAGCAAGCCCACAAACACTTAAACAAAAATGGCTCCATCCTCCTTCTCTTGTCCAGCCAAACCCCTACTGACCGGATTTTACCATTAATAACTGCCTTGGGTTTCCACAAAACCTGTTTGTCTTCAAAGAAACTCTTCTTCGAAGAACTCCAAGTATGGAAAGTCTTTTAAAGCCCCTTTCTTCAGAATAAACATGGACGTAGAAACAATCCAACAGGCATCCGCTTTACACCAGCAAAGCCAAGAAATAGAAGAAAAAGCCCAATTCGTAGAATCTCAAATCCTAGAATTAGAACAATTCATCTTGTCTCTAGATGAAATAATCAACACAAAAGAGAAATCCATGATATCTTCTTTAGGAAAAGGCGTTCATCTCAAAACCCAGTTAGAATCAAAAGATTTGTTAGTAGAAGTCGGATCAGGCGTTGTTGTAAAGAAAACACCTGAAGATACAAAAGCAGTTATAGAATCCCAGATTAAAAAACTAAAAGAACTCAAAATCCAATTAACTTCTCAACTCGAAGAAACTCATCAACACCTCCAAGGCCTAATCGCAGAAATCGAGAAATCCCAAAAAGAAGCCTCTTCTAAAAAGAAGACTAAATAACTCTGTCCGCTTTTCTCACGAATTTATCAAACTTCAATAAACCATATTCACTAACAATCCCCGTAATATATTTCTTAGGCACAGCCTCAAAAGCCAAATTCTTTATCTTCACGCTCTTAGGCGCTCGCCGCCAAACTTCTTTAAAACTCCGAACCTCAATCTTAACATTCTTAGGAGAAAACTTCCATGAATCTGCAATAACATACACCGGCTTCTTCTTCAATTTACCAATCTGAGCAATCGTCTCACTCCCAATCTTATTTATTACCCCAGATTTCAAGATAGCATCAGCCCCAAGAAAAACCTTATCACACTGATCCAAAGCATCATTCACAGCCGAGTCAACAAACATCGTAACTTTAATCCCTGCGCGTGATAACTCACGAGCCGTCTTTCTTCCTTGATAAAGTGGCCGAGTCTCAGTATTACAAATAGAAAACCGCTTACCTTTCTTTTTAGCATAAATCAAAGCCTTTACAACATTCGTAGAATGACAATGCGTATAAATCGTATCCCCAGACATAATCAACTTATAAACAGCTTTATTTATCCGCGCCTGAGCATCAGAAAAATGCTTCAATATTTTTTTCTCGCTCCAAGAATCAGTAAAATTCAAAACATTACTCAACATTGGCTCTGTAGGTCTCAACTTCAATAATTTTTTCTTAGTAGACTCAGAAGGATCCATAGTATAAGCCTTTAAAGCAGCGCGAGCAATATTTGTAGCTCCCTGTATCTTCACTTCCTTAATATCTCTATAAATCTTCTCAACACCCTTTTTCATAAATAAAACAAATAATCATACTATAAAAAATTAACACTCTTAACTAAATATATATAAACCATCTTTTCTTCCCATGAAAAGGTGATACAATGCTTGAAATGTTAATAAATCCCAAGAAAGCCGAAAGGCATCCCTGGGAGTTATTCTTTATAGGACTTTTCTACGCGTCTTTATCAATCTTATTAGTAAATTGGATCTTCGCCCAAGACGCCGTCCTCTCAAAATATTCAGGTATTTTAGTTGTAACTTTCACAGTAATGTTCTCAATTCCCTTCATGTACTACACTATCAAATTAGAAGAAGAAAGAGTCACAGAAAAGAAAACATCTTTATCATTACTAAAAGAACACAGAAGAGCAATCTATGCTTTCATGTGGCTCTTCGTCGGTTTTGTAGTCGCCTTATCCTTCTGGTACGTAATGCTTTCCTCAACTACAGCCTTCACAGCTCAAATAGAAACATATTGTTTAATTAATCGCCCAGCTAATTTCGAAACCTGTGTAAAACAATATGGAATTGAAGATTCAACACTACCAACAACTTTCCTTTCAAACAAAGAAAGACTCTTCTTAATCTTCACAAACAATGTCTATGTCCTCATATTCACACTCTTATTCTCACTCATATTCGGAGCAGGGGTTATATTCATCTTAGCGTGGAACGCATCTGTCATAGCGGCAGCTGTAGGAATTTTCTCGAATCAAAAACTAGTTGCACTTCCTCTAGGCCTTTTAAGATATTTCATACATGGAATCCCTGAAATAGCATCCTACTTCATGGTTGCCTTAGCCGGAGGCATGGTCTCTATAGCAGTAATCAAACACGAAACAGGCACATCAAGATTCTGGGAAATCCTCCATGATTCCTTAAACCTAATCATCCTCGCAGTAATCGTCCTATTCGCCGCCGCCCTCGTAGAAATCTTCATAACGCCTTTGTTTTTCTAAATTTTAACAAGATTTATACCTTCAACTTTCATTGAGGCTATTTCAAGTTTTTGACTCCTAGAACTTTTTGTTAAAAAGTTGTAGTTGAATGGGTTAAAGATTTGCGAAGCAAATCTTTAAATAAAGACCACTTATCTATATAAAATGGAAGAAGAGGAACAACCTATCCAAAAAGAAACCATAATCCAAGACACATCAGCCGAAGCACATATGCCAGATGATGCATTAATCCAACAAAGAAAAGACAAAATCCTAAGCTACTTCAAAAAAAATCACAATTGGATAATTTATGTAATCTTAGCAATAATAGTTTTCATATCAGTTCAAATCAGAACAAGAAACCTCCCAGGCCTAAGAGACATAACAACATCCTCCTGGACTTTAGGCCCAGACCTTGACCCCTTTTTATTTTTAAGATGGGCACAAGACATTGTTGCCAATGGTTCTTTAACAGCTTTAGACACTTTCCGTTATGTCCCCCTAGGAATCGAAACAAAAACAGATCTTTTATTACACCCTTACATGATTGCATGGTTCCATAACATAACCTCAATCTTAGGCATAACAGAATCAGTAACACATTCAGCAGTCCTATACCCTGTCTTCTTCTTCGCAATAACAGTAATTGCTTTCTTTTTACTAACAAGAAAGATATTCCTTGATTCTCTAGGACATAAAAAAGCAAGCATTATAGCCCTTGTTTCTGCATTTTTCCTATCTGTAGTGCCCTCCCTCCTTCCAAGAACAATTGCAGGTATTCCTGAAAAAGAATCCGCAGCTTTCTTCTTCTTATTTATGGCATTTTATTTCTTCCTCACAGCTTGGAAGTCTCACAAGTTAAGAAATCAAATTATAACAGCCATCCTAGCAGGTATATCCACAGCCGCAATGGCCTTAATCTGGGGAGGTTACGGGTACATTTTCCTAGTTCTATCCCTCTCGCTGTTCCTAGCTTTCTTCATCGGAAAAATAAACAATCAAAAAGCAATCATAATTCTCCTTTGGGTTGTCAGCTCCTTTGCATTTATGGTTCCTTTCTCAACCCGTTATTCCATAAACAGCCTAATCTCTTCAACATTCACAAGCCTATCGATCTTACTCTTATTAACAATCCTAATTCACATATTACTCTTCAAAACAAATCTAAAAAATAAAGTCTTTAGAATAAATTTCCTCAGAAAAATACCAAAACACATTGTCTCTTTCGTAACAACTCTAATTTTAGGATTAATAGGGATGTCAATCTTGATTACTCCAAGCTTTTTACCCAACACAATTACCAAAGTAATAAACATCCTTGTAAAACCTGCAACTTCTCGTCTTATTCAAACAGTTGCAGAAAACCGTCAGCCTTTCTTCACAGAGTGGGCTGCAAGTTTCGGTCCAAAAGTCCAAGGTATCCCAATTTCATTCTGGTTGTTCTTCATAGGTTCAATCTATCTTTTCTACTTCATGCTAAAAGTTCTATCTTCAAAAAAAGAAAGAATGGTCCTAACAATATCCTATATTTTCTTTCTAATCGCAATAATCTTCAGCAGATATGCATCCAGCAGCACTTTCAACGGAACAAATACTCAAAGCCTCTTCCTTTACGCACTTGGATTCATAGTCCTAATAGGAACTGCAGGCTACTATTATTTCAAACATCACAAAAACAACACATTAAACCAACTATCAAGAATAGACTTCGGACTGCTCTTTGTCTTTGCATACATATTCTTCAGCATAATTTCAGCAAGAGCCGCTGTCCGTCTAATCATGATGCTCGTTCCCCCAGCTTCAATAATTATATCTTATTTTGCAGTGTCCATCTTTTACGATCTAAAAAAAGTTAAGGACAAATATAAAATCCTGGCTTGGGCAATTATAGCACTTGTTCTTTTAGCAACAATATTCTCTGGCTATAGTTTCTACAAATCAATAAACGCAAGCTCTTCTGGCTTCGTCCCATCAATTTACACCCAACAATGGCAAAAATCAATGTCTTGGGTTAGAGATAACACATCCCAGGATGCAGTCTTCGCTCACTGGTGGGATTATGGATATTGGATCCAATCATTAGGAGAAAGAGCCACAGTCCTAGACGGAGGAAACATTATATCCTATTGGAATCACATGATGGGCCGTTACGCTCTCACTGGCACTGACAACTTAGAAGCCCTAGACTTCTTATACTCGCATGACACGACACATTTCCTAATAGATTCAACAGACATTGGTAAGTACTCTGCATTTTCTCTAATAGGAAGCGACATAAACTATGACAGGGCAAGTTTCATCCCAACCTTCTTTAAAGATAATCAACAAACGCAAGAGACAAAGAACTCTGTTGTATCCATATATTCGGGAGGTGTAGCTCTTGACGAAGATATAATCTACGATATTGACGGAACAAGAACTTTCTTACCAGCAGGTAAGGCAGGTATTGGAGCAATAATTATTGAAAAAGATGCATCTGGAAAAATTGTAAATCCGCCGCAAGCAATCATAGGGTACCAAGGAGAGCAATACACCCTCCCATTAAGATATGCATTTGACAAAGAGCTCTTGGATTTCGGTTCTGGCATTGAAGCAGGAATCTTCCTCTTCCCAAAAGTCGAAGAATCAGGAGGGCAGTTAAGCATATTAGAAGAAGAAGTGTTGTTATACTTATCAGGAAGAACAGTCAACTCACAATTAGCCCGCCTATACTTGTATAAAGAGAATAACCCCTACTTCAAGCTAGTCCACTCAGAAGACGACGCCCTAGTCTCACAAATAAAATCCCAAGTTCCTGGCTTTGATGATGATATAGTTCAATTCCAAGGTTTAAGAGGCCCAATAAGAATTTGGGAGATAGATTACCCATCAAACTTGCAGGTTAAAGAAGAATATTTAAGCAAGGCTTACCCTGAAGAGTTGAAAATAGGAAGATGATAATCAATACATACCTCTTAATTCCTATCCTAGTAAGTTTTTTCATAACTTTGTTTCTAATGCCTTTCTGGATTAGAAAAACAAGACAAATAGGATTGCTATGGGATGATGTACACAAACTAAAAAAGCAAAAAGTTTCCGGTTCAGGAGGAATAATAGCTGTTCTTGGCTTCATAATTGGGGTTCTAGTATTCATAGCATTCAGAGTTTTCTATCTAAAATCCCACAATTCATTTTTAGTCGAACTTCTTGCGCTCCTAACAGTGACCCTAACTATCGCAGGCCTAGGCCTAATAGATGATCTCTTGGGCTGGCAGCGCGGTGGTCTCTCCAGAAGATCAAGATTAATTTTAATTGCACTAGCTTCAATTCCACTAATAGCAATCAACGCAGGAAGTAGCACAATCTCGGTTCCATTCTTTGGACAGCTCAATCTAGGAATAATTTATCCATTAATATTAATCCCATTAGGTATCGTCGGAGCAGCCACAACATACAATTTCTTAGCAGGTTACAACGGACTTGAAGCAGGACAAGGAATCATAATTTTAACTGCAATTTCGATCGTCGCATTCTTTACAGGGAACTCTTGGATTTCAGTGGTTGCTTTATGCATGTCCGCAGCTTTATTTGCATTCCTGTTCTATAATTTCTTCCCAGCAAAAGTCTTTCCAGGAGACTCGCTAACTTTAGCAGTAGGAGGCCTTATAGCAATCCTCGCAATCCTTGGAAACTTCGAAAGAATAGCAGTTTTCTTTTTCATCCCATACATCTTAGAAACAGTTCTAAAAGCAAGAGGCAAATTAGTTAAGCACAGCTTTGGAATCCCACAAAATTCTGGCTTCCTAAAACCAAAATATAATAAAATATACAGCTTGTCTCATATAGCAATCCGCCTTCTAAATAAAACAAGATTCAAAGCAACAGAAAAATCAGTTGTCTACTCAATTTGGATCTTCCAAATTATCATAATCCTCTTAGGATTTTTAATATTTAAGCAAGGAATTTTCTGATGATAAAAAAATTACTGCAAAATGGAATAGTTAGAGGAAGTTTAATTCTTTTAGTCACAATTAATATTTATTTTGCCCTAAACTATTTCTTCCATTTTGCCATGGCAAGAATGCTTCCAGTAGCAGAGTACGGAATTCTTGTAACTCTTTACGCAATACTTTACATTTTAGGAGTTTTCACAGAATCAATTCAGCTCGTGGTTTCCAGATATTCAACAAAAGAAAAAGACCTCGGAAAAATAAAAAACCTAGTTAAAAAATCTATAAAAAAATCAGTTACATTTGCTCTTTACCTCTTCTTAATCTATTTAATAATTGCAATCTTCCTCTCTAACCTATTAAACATTGAATATGCATTACTTGGAGTAACAGGCCTAATGATTTTCACATCCTTCATGTTGCCAATTGGTCGTGGAGTCCTTCAAGGAAAAAAGAGATTCAAAACCCTCGGCTTTAACATGATAATAGAATCATCAATGAAGTTTGTTTTTGCAATTCTTCTTGTTCTAGCTGGCTGGTTAATCTATGGAGCAATAATTGCAACAATTCTCGGAGTTTCCATTTCTCTTCTTGCTTCGTTCGTAAGCATACGCGGAGTCCTCTCATCAAAGGAAAAGAAAGCTTCAACTTCTGGGATTTATGGATACACAACCCCTGTTTTTGTAGTAATCTTGACTGTAATCTTATTCTTCAGCCTCGACGTTATAATGGCAAGAATCTTTTTCCCAGCAGACGTCGCAGGATATTACGCAATAGCATCAACCCTTTCAAAAATAATATACTTCGGAACTTTACCAATTTCAAAAGCAATGTTCCCATTAGCAACCGAATCAAATGAGAAAAGAGGCCCTGACAATGTATTACTAACATCTTCTTCAATACTAAGTTTCTGCATCTTTGTATCTCTCTCTGTCATCTACCTAATCCCAGGGCTACTAATAAGAATCTTTTCAGGAAGATACATCCCAATGATCGAGCCAATCCTGATTTTCCCAGCAATTGCTATTAGTCTAATCTCATTCACAAACCTTATCCTACTTTACAAACTTTCAAAAGGAGCAATAAAAAACTATTACATATTATTCATATTCATCATAATACAAATTATACTCTTAAGTTACTTTAATGACACCCTAATGGAATTCTCAGTTGCACTTGTAACCTCAGCAGCAATCTTCCTCTGGGGATCTTTATTCCTCTTTAATAAAAAGCCTAATCATGAATCCTATAATACAAAAGAATCCAAATAGCCTTTAAACCATCTCTCCATCCGATCTTCTTCCCGTCTTCTATGCTTCTAGGGGAGTAAGAAATGGGCATTTCTTTTATCTTTATACCTTTTTTAAGTATCTTAGAAGTAATCTCAGGCTCCATGTCAAACCCGTTTGACCCAATCTTTATATTTTTTATAACATCAGATTTGAAAACTTTATAACAGGTCTCCATATCTGTAATTTTAGTTTTATAAAGAACTTGAGTCAACAAAGTCAAGAATTTATTCCCCAAATAATACAATTTATACATTGGCTCAAATTCTCCTGAAAATCTTGAACCATAAACAACCTTCTCTGTCCTATTCAAAATTGGTTCAATCAGTTTCCCATAATCATTTGGATCATACTCCAAGTCAGCATCCTGTATCGTTATAATGTCTCCAGTAGCCATCTCAATTCCTTTCCTTACCGCACTACCCTTGCCCCCATTTTCCTTAGAAAAAAATTGAAACCTCATTCCTTTCTTCTTACCTGCTATATACTTCTCAATAATATCTTTTGACTTGTCAACGCTACCATCATCAACAATTATAATCTCTTTGTCCAACTTCAGTTTGACTCTGCCCACTTTATCAAGAATTTTCTCAATAGTCCTCTCTTCATTATAAACAGGAACAATTATAGATAACGTTTTCATTTTTTAATCAGGAGATAAACCACATAAAAGGGACTTAAAAATGTAATGATTACTGCCAGCCAAACAATCAAATGCGCAAACTTGTCCAATAACAAATCAATTCCATTACGAGTATTATAATAATCAAACTGGTCCCATTTAGGCTCATATCCTATATCATACAAGAACCAGTTCTTTGACCTAAGAGCAAGACCAAAAATAGAATCCTTAACAAGAATTTTCGAATGATAAACCCTAATTGTTGAATATAAATTATCTCCAGAAATCAAGGGGTAATATGATCTTTCTTCAATAGGTTCCTTAATCGTCTCCATCAAGGTTCCCTGCTCTACAAATAAATTAGTCAATACCTCCATAGAAGCATTAAACTCTGGCTGGTTTTTGACAGTCCCCCACCCACAATCATCTGGAACACATTCAAAAAAGTAAACATCCACAGGAATTTTATTACCTCCCATCTGTTCCTCACTATTCAAAAAAGACAGAAACTCGGTTCCTTCTAAATAAGGCCTTCCCTGAAGTGCCCAGTTTATTCTCCCCCTATAAATTCTGCTGTCTCCAACTAAAAGGGAATTAATCTCTGTTTTCTCTTCCCTAAACTCAATCATCTGCGCAACATGACTCTTACCATAAACATGCTCCACATTAGATTTATTAGGCATACCAATAAATATCAGAATCACAATAAGCAGAACTATCAAAAGACTTTTCAGTAATCTCTTATTGAATTTCCTAGAAAGCCAGGATCCAATGTCTTTCACAGCAAGAGCACTAGCAGGGATTAACAGCAACTCTAAAAACAAGAAGTGTTTCGGCAAAAGTATAATAGAAGCCAAAAAAGGTAAAACAAAAGCAATACTTAACAAAAAGAAAACAAGATACTTTCTATATTCCTTCCTATAAAATAATATCAAAAACATCCCCAACAGGCCAAGGTAAAAATTAAAGGGATCTCCTATCCTAATAAAATTAACCGCCCCTAGTAAAAGAGGAGTTCCAGAAGCAATATGCTTGGTATCTCCCAAAATCAAACCTTTCCAAGAATTCTTAGCATCAAACTGCACATCCCACCCATAATGCTGCTCAGAAATATCCTTCCCAAGCCCTGTTGTTCTAGTAAACTGCAAATCCATAAAACCCTTATCTTTATACAATAAATAATTGTGAGTTAAAGCAGGAACAGTAAATATAAAAATCACAAGCAGGAAAATCAAAATCATTTTAACATTCTTCTTACTAAAAATAACTCTCTTTTTCCATCGATAAAACCAAGCAGAATACAATAATAGAGAAGGAATAAACAAGAGAGAATAAACTTTAGTATAAATAGAAACACCTATGAACAACCCGCTCAATGCAAAACCTGTTGCCTTTCCAGTCTTGATAGCTCTGACAAACAAAAACATTCCCAGCAAAACAAAAAACATTATCATAACATCCATTTCCGCAAGTGTATTCCTAATATGAAATGGAGCAATAGCCAAAAGAAAAGCAGCAATCAAGCCAACTCTCTCATTGAAAAATTCTTTAGTCAGAAGATAAATAACTAATATTGTCAATGTCCCAAAAACCAAAGCAGCAATCCTAGAAGTCAGCTGAGTCATTCCAAATAAATTATACATAATACTTGTAAAAGCAAACCACAGCCCAGAAGATTGATCATATGTAACAAGCCTGTCAGCAGACAAAAAGTTTACAGCATGTGTAACAAAATGCATATCATCCGCAGCAACAGATAAATTAATCGCAGCAATTAATCTCAAAACAAACCCCATAACCACAATCGCAATCAAATAAACTTTCGTCTTCCCCAAATCAAAAATAGAATCTATAGTCTTATCAAGTACCTTATTTTCCATATTCAACCCTGGAACTTAGTATATATAAATTGTACCTCATATAAATTTAAAACACCTAACTTTCACATATCTCAATGGTCTCAAGTGTACTAATAATAATCCCTGCTCACAATGAGGAAACTCGAATCGGTAACACTCTAAAATCTTACTCAGACTTCTTTGAAAAGTTAAAAGAAAATAATGTGTTAAACTACGAAATTTCAGTAATAATAAACAACACCAAAGACAATACAGAAGAAGTTGTAAAAACTGCTAAAAAACAAAATGAGAACATAACCTACTTAAATTTCAAACAAGGTGGGAAAGGTTTTGCAGTAGTAGAAGGATTCAAAGACGCTCTCAAAAAACCTTATGACCTGATTGGCTTCGTAGATGCAGACATGGCAACCCCACCAGAAGCATTCTATAAACTAATTACGTCTCTAGGTTCTGCAGATTGCACAATCGCAAGTCGTGGTTTGTCCCAATCCAAAGTAGAAACAAGCACTAAAAGAAAAATAACAAGTTGGGGTTTCAATTTTCTCTTAAGATCCATACTCCTTCTCCCAATAAAAGACACCCAATGCGGTGCAAAACTATTCACAAGAAATGCAGTATCCTCTGTCCTAACCAATTTAAGTATCACAGCATGGGCTTTTGACATAGATCTCTTATACACCTTAAGAAAAAAAGGATTCAGAATAAAAGAAATCCCAACCACCTGGTATGACATTTCAGGTTCAAAAATAAGGGGAATGTTTCGCGTAATATTGCAAATGTTCCTTTCAATCATAAGACTAAGACTAATGTACTCCCCATTCAAAAGATTTATTAAGCTTTATGATTCGCTACCAGAGCAAATAAAAATACACCATTAAAATGAAAAAACTATCATTCTTAATCTCAGCCCATAACGAAGAAAAAATAATCAGAAAAGCTCTCACTCCCCTTCTCGATTTACCCTACCCAAACTACGAAGTCGTTCTAGGTTTGGACGGATGCACAGACGGCACACTAGAGATAGTAAAAGAATTTCAAAAAAAGAAGCCCAAGGTTTTCAAATATGTAGAACTCAATGAAAGAAAAGGAAAGGCCCATGTCCTAAATCTAGTTTTCCCCAAGATAACGGGGGACATTTTAATAATCCACGACGCTGACTGGCACTTTAAAGTTTACAACTCCCCAGACTTAAAAAAAATGATAAAATGGTTCGATGACGACCCCAAACTAGGCGGAATCTTAGAATCTTATCCAGTAGAATGGTCCTCAGAAAACGCAAAAACAAATAGATCTATGGCTTTCCTCGCAATCGCATGGACATCATATTTCTGGATAGAATATCTAAAAAAATATCATTCAGTCAGAAAAAACGGCAAGCTCTACGCAGACTCTAAAAACAATAATTTTCCATTTGAATTAAATATCATGAGACGCGAATTATACAAAGACAATGAAACCCTTGGTGATGCCTGGGAGCGCGCATTAGACGTATTAAATCAAGGATTCGAATTAAGACTTGCAGAATCAGAATATCTCCCAAGAATGCAAGCTTCTTACAAAGAAGCAGCTTTCAAAGACATAATAAAACAAAAAAAGAGAACAGCAATCTCAAGAGAACAAATAGTAAAAAAATATCCTCAGTTAGATTTCAATGTTCTCAACTTTCATTTCCCAGTTCTATTCTTCTTATTCAAAAATCTCCACAAGGTAAAAAGAATAAAAGCCCTAATTGGCATCTTCACTTGGCTTGGAATAATGGGCTCTTCAATGATTTATCATCAACTTGTAAGAGTTAACTCCGGAATCAGAAAGAGCTGGGTAAAAGAACAATACGTCCCAGGAACCCACAAGAGCTGGGTCCTAAGAGCCAAAAGAAAATAATCTATCAACTTCTTTCATAAATCCTTTCTTAACTTCTCCAGCAGAAAACCTTTTAGCAGAATTAATAATCTTAGCCCTATTCTTCTTTTTCATTCCAGTATCAATCACTTTATCCATCTTAGCAGCAAAGTCATTTTTATCATAAGGCTTTGCATGATATCCAGTTTTACCGTCGATAACTTGCTCTGTTGGCCCAGCCCCATCCCCCCAAACAATCACAGGCGTCCCGCAAGCCATGCTTTCAGCAGGCACAAGTCCAAAATCCTCTCCAGGAGTTGGAAAAGCAAATACTTCAGCAGCCCCATAATAAACTTTTATCTCATCAGTATTCAATCTCCCTAAAAACTTAAGCTCCACTTTCTTCTCAGAAGCCAAAGCCAATAAACTTTTCTTATAATTATCTTCAACACTCCCAGCAAGATACAAAGGAATCTTATGCTTCATAGAAACCATAGATTCAATAAGCCACTCATATTTCTTGTCAGGAATAATTCTGCTAGAACTAAAAATAAATTTCTCTTTAATTTTCTTATCAGAAGGCTTGTCAAACCTAGGATCCAAAGGAGGAGTACTTACTTTAGTATCTTTCAAACCATAAAGCTTATCTAACTTCTTCTTAGTAAACTCACTATTCATAAAAATCAACTTATTTGTTAAAAGCAATTTCTTGTCAAGCCTCTTCATCCAATCTCCTAAAAACCAGGACATAGCAACAGTTATCCACCTCTTTGCACCTTGCGTCCCAGAAGCCCACTCAAGCTTCTCTTTATCATTAAGGTAAAGATAATGCGGAAAATGATTAACATAATCAATCTTTGTTCCTTTCTTCTTCCTAATCAAAAAATTACTAGGAAAACTATAACTCAAAAATGCATCCGGCTCCTGTTCCCTCAAATTATTAAAACCCAAAAAGCACAAACCCATGTCCAACCATTCAACCCCTGTCTTGAATTTAGAAATAGATTCTATCTTAATATCTCCAAAAGGCAATTGCTCCAAAATCTTCTTATCAAAATGGCAAGTCAAAACTTTAACTTCATATCCTTTTTCCTCCAAAAAATTAGCATGATTAATAATCTCCCTTTCCAACCCTCCTTGCTCAGACAAAAACTCATAAATCAAAAAAACTTTTTTCTTATCCATCATTTCTAAGGTTTACTGCTCTTTAAAAATATTTTGCTCTGTCCAAGCTTTAAGTTTTGCAATGCCTTCATCAACAGAAACTTTTGGCTCCCATCCCAAAACCTTTTTTGCTTTTGAAATATCACAATAGAAAACTTTCTGATCAGAAGGCCTCCAATCAGCAAACCCTGGGTTTATATCAAGTTTCTGGCACAATTCCAACAAGGAAACAGTCTTATCATGCCCTCCCCCAACATTAAACACTTCCCCCTTTATATCTGGCTCTCCACTAATCAAAGCCTGCCCTTCCAATATCAATAAATCAAGAACATCATCAATATAAACCAAATCTCTTATTTGCTTCCCATCTCCAAAAATAGTGGTCTCTTCCCCAAGATGCTTCTGCCTAATGAAATAACTAACCCATCCTTGATCAATTATTCCATACTGATTTTCTCCATACATACAAGAGCACCTATTAACAACCCCTCCATATTCCCTAACATATATGTCACCAACTAGCTTAGAAGCCCCATATGGTGTATGTTTCTTAGAATCAACAGGAAATTCCTCATGAATCCCTTTTCCAGCCAATTCCCCATCAAAGTCATACCTCGTTTCCAGCTCTTTCAAAGGAACATTATTAACATTTTCTCCAAAAACCTTGTTTGTAGAAGTATAAACCAAGGGAATTCCCAGTTCATGGCAAGTTCTCGCAACATTAAAAGTTCCCTCAGCATTTATTTTAAAATCACTAACAGGGCTAATCACGCTCTTAGTCACAGCAACTTGCGCTGCAAAATGATAAACTATGTCTGGCTTCTCCTTGACAAGCACAGACGGAACATCATTTATTTCAACTTCATAATTTTTAATAAACGGAAAATCATTTTTCAACTTCTCATAATTCAGCTCAGCCCCCCTCCTAGAAAGATTATCGCACAAAATCACGCTAGCTCCTTGCTTCAAAAATCTTCTAGCAAGATTGCTTCCTAAAAATCCCGCACCTCCAGTTATTAACACCTTCATCTCTTTCTCTAAGAAAAATTCTTTTTAAATATTATTATGATGCAACACTTATAAGAAATATCAATCAATTGGACTTTCTTCCATTCTTAGAGGTATAAATGGAAGTTCTCCAAGCCCTTCTTGCACAGAAGGATAACCAACATCTCTGAATTCAGTAGGCAATTCAGATCTCCACCCATATCCATGAATTCTATCAATTGCAACTGCAGAAGCAAATCTAACATATGGATGAAGAGATTCATCTCGTGCTAAATCTCCAGCACTTATAACACCCCATCTCTTATTGCCATCTCCAGACCTTATGTTATCAACAGCCCCTTGTGGAATTCCAACAGCATAAACACTAGCAGGAGTATTAATTGTATGATCATTTCTATTGTCTCTTGTACCTGCTGGCAAAAGCATTCTTCCTCTTCCTATATATGAAGTTTCATCTATATCAACATCCACTCCAAGTTCTGATTTAAATTTCTCTCCCAATGTTACAGTCTCATCAAATACACCCTTAGGAACTCTTCCTCCAATTATCCACTCTCTATTTGGATAAATAGCACCTTCCCCTCTTAAACTTAAAATAACACTCGGCTTTCCTTTTAGAACAGGAACTCCATCTACACAATTTGTAGGTTCAAATCTCCTAAAACCATTATAAAGTGCAGGAGGTAAGTTCCCATCAAGCCCTGGTCCTGTAATCTCAACAATCTGATCTATCAATCCTTGCAACCTTGCACTTTCATCCTCTGTAAATGTCCTATCTTCCATAAAAATCCCACAATTCAAGTATTTTTAAATATTATTATACTCAAACATCCTTAACCTTTTTAGCCAAAACCACAAACCTAGAAGATAATTTAGGATATTTCTTAAAAATCTTATCAATTTTCAAAACCTTATCAGGCAAGCCCTCTTCATAAATCGAACCTTTCATCTCCACAACTTCAAACCCATGCATCTCTAACAGATCTTCCAAAGCTTCTTTAGTAAAAATCCTAACATGTCCAACTGGCTGTGGCTCCTTTTTAAATTTCTTCAAAACTCCAGCTCCCACAAGTTTAGATTTCGTAGAAGGCTCCAAAAACAAAGGCTGAATCCCTAATAGCATAAAGACACGATTAAACCAAGCACACAAATTTGGAGTTGTTAATATCAAAAAGCCAGAATCTTTCAGTACTCTATTTGCCTCCTCCAAAAACAAGTCAGGATTATAAAGATGTTCTATCAATTCTCCTGCATAAGCAACATCAAAACCCTTTGCTTTCTCTTTAACACCTTTTTCAAAATCCCCGAAAGAAACGTTCAACCCTTTTTTCTTAGCAACTTCAAGTTGCTTTTTAGAATAATCAATCCCCTTCACTTCCACATTAGGAAACCTCTTTTGAACTTCCAAAAGAAAGTCACCCTCAGCACAGCCAAGATCCAAAACCTTTTCTTTGCCTTTCAAAATTCTAGATAAAATTTCTAAAGGCTGCTTTTCCCTATCCAGTAACTCAGTCTTCTCAGGATTCACTTTGTTCCAATATTCATAATAGTCTTTTTTCTTTCTCATTCTAAACTCTCTGATAAATCACAAATGCAGGTTGTGTCTGCTCCTTATCAAGGAAAAATACATTCACAGGAACCCATTTATCTTGGTTCGCTATTAAATACTCTTGAATATAACCTGGCTGTCCTGTAAAAATATGCGTGACAAGATAATCAGCTTCAATATCATCAACTTCTTCCATAGTCTTAGGCAATCGCGCATAAAACCTCTCTGAGTAATACAAAGAATAAACTTCTATTCCTTGCCCTAATATAACACTATCTGGTGGAGTATTCTCTTTAATCCATTCAAAACCCTGTTGAATTTGCAAAAAGCTCTCTTTTTTATTTCTTATCAGATCATCTGCAAAATTTATCTGCCCATAAGCTCCAAGAGTTAAAACAATTATCAAAAGCACATAAGCAATCTGTTTATTATATTTCCTCACTTTCCTATACAAATAATCCAATCCAACTCCTGCAAAAAGCACAAGACTCAAACTTGCAGGGAAAAGCCATCTATCTTCAGCCCCCCTAATCA
>CEPZ01008935.1_pt1 | contig 16291 bp, 10 predicted proteins | sample 530461 | NCBI WGS metagenome assembly CEPZ01 (sample SAMEA2620106, study PRJEB7988) | marine metagenome | isolation source: saline water (ENVO:00002010), including | reverse complement strand
TCATCTGCAGACGGTCCAACTGTTGTATCTGCAAAACCGACACTCATCTCGAGAGGTATTTGGAGATAATCTGCATTGATGGAATCCTTGGGTAATTCACCACCGAATTCGATGAAAATGCTGTCACCGCTTGACTGAATGACAGAATCATCCACTATATTCGATAGAGGATACCATTCGTGCATTAAGGGTATTGTTAAAGTGACGTTCCAGGTAGGGATTTCAAATTCGGAGACGTCTTGGAAATCGCATCCGGCGTTTAGCCAGAGGAGAAGAAGTGTGAGAAGAGTGACTCTCCGCTTCATAATGTTTTCAGAGCTGTTTTAGGTACCTTCTTCCCACGAATTTAAATACGTCTCCTGTTCATCTGATAATGCATCAATCTCTATCCCCATAGTCTGTAGTTTGAGGCTGGCAACAAGCTTGTCAACCTCCCGAGGTACTGAATGAACTGCAGGCGTAAGATCATTTTTCATACTGTATTCTGCCATGAGTGCCTGAAGTGCAAAACTCATATCCATGACATCGGCAGGATGGCCTTCCGCAGCCACCAGATTGATGAGGCGTCCTTCACCTAACAGATAGACACTACGGCCATCAGAAAACAGATATTCATCCACATAATTACGAACATTTCTGTTGACTTTATTGGCGAGCATCTCTAACCCTTCAATATTGATTTCCACATTGAAATGACCAGAGTTCGCAATTAGTGCACCATCTTTCATTTTTTCGAAATGCTGAGTGGTCAAAACTGTGGTATTTCCTGTGACAGTACAGAAAATATCACCAATAATAGCTGCATCATCCATTGACATGACCTTAAATCCGTCCATGACAGCCTGAAGAGCTCTCACCGGTTCAACTTCCGTCACGACCACATGAGCACCCATGCCTCGGGCTCGATTGGCAAGACCGCGTCCGCACATACCGTAACCTCCAACCACAAAGGTTTTCCCAGCAAGCAGAACATCTGTGGCACGAATAATCCCATCTACTGTAGATTGTCCTGTTCCGTACTGATTGTCGAAAAGATGTTTTGTATCAGCATCGTTCACCGCAACAACAGGTATTTTCAGCGCTCCATCTTGTGCCATCGCTTCAAGTCGGATGACGCCGGTGGTAGTCTCTTCCATACTGCAGCGTACCCCTGAAATATCTTCAGGATAGTCCGAGTGGAGTGTGCTGACCAAATCGGCACCATCATCAAGAGTAATCTTCGGTTTAAAGTCCAGTGCAGCTCGTATGTGATCGTAATAGGTTTCTCTGTCTTCGCCGTTAACTGCATAAGTCTTGATGCCAAAATCCTCTACGAGAGAGGCCGCCACATCATTCTGTGTGGAAAGAGGATTAGATGCACAAAGAAGCACATCAGCCCCACCGGCTTTGAGGGTCCGCATCAGATTGGCTGTCTCTGCAGTTACATGTAGGCAAGCTGAAAGACGAACATCTTTTAACGGTTCTTCATCAGAAAATCGTTCACGTATAGAAGTAAGAACAGGCATATTTCTATCTGCCCACAAAATCCGCCGTTTCCCTTCAGCGGCTAATTCTACATCAGCTATATGATAATCAGTCAATTATATCTCCATTCATTTACTAACGTTTTAATGATTCGGCTTTATCCGTTTTTTCCCATGTGAAAAAATTATGTTCTGAAGAGTGCACTTCACCATTCTCCTTCCACTCAACAATTTCCCTCTTTGGCTCACGTCCAAAATGACCGTATGCTGCTGTCGGCTGATAGATTGGATTTTTCAGGTCAAGATAGTCTATGATTTCTCTCGGTTTAAGTGGGAAATTGTCCCTAATTATCTTCTCCAGATCCTCATCCTGCATTGAGCCAGTACCGAATGAGTTCACATTCAGCGATACTGGATTTGCTTCTCCGATGGAGTAAGCAAACTGAATTTCGCATCGTTCAGCTAAACCAGCTGCAACAAGATTCTTAGCGATGTGGCGGGCCATATAAGTCGCCGATCTGTCCACTTTACTAGGGTCCTTTCCTGAAAAAGCTCCACCACCATGACGACCGGTCCCACCGTAAGTATCGACGATAATTTTTCTACCGGTTAGACCTGTGTCAGCTTCGGGACCGCCTTTTTCAAAAATACCAGTGGAGTTAATTAGAAACTCAGTGCCGTCATGAAGCCAATCCTCACAAACCGGCAGGATAACCTCTTGCTGTATTTCTTTATGGATTTTCTCGTTAGGCACACCGTGATCATGTTGAATTGCAATAACAACCTTTTCAACACGTACGGGTTTGTTATCCTCATAAAGAACTGAGACTTGAGATTTACCATCAGGACGAGTCCACGGTAAAATTCCTTCTTTCCGTACAGCTGCAAGTTTCTCGGACAATCTATGCGCAAGTGTTATTGGAAGCGGCATCAGCACATCAGTTTCATTACTGGCATATCCAAACATCAAACCCTGATCACCGGCACCCTGCTCTCGATCTTCCGTCTCTGTTACGCCTACTGATATGTTAGCACTTTGTTCGTGGACAGAAATAAGTACGGAGCAATCCTGATAGTCAAGACCATATTCCGGATTAGTATAACCGATTTCTCCAAGAGTTTTTCTTACAACAGAAGGAATATCAGAGTAACAGTCTGTACTAATTTCGCCAGCCACAAGTACTAATCCTGTAGATGTCAACACTTCACAGGCTACTCTTGATTCTGTATCTTTACAAAGCAGATCATCAAGGATAGCATCAGATATCTGGTCACAAACCTTATCAGGGTGACCTTCAGTAACCGATTCAGACGTAAATATTTTCGAGCTCATTTTCTTTCTCAACCTATTATTTTGTTAAACAGAAGTAAAAATAAAGTTAATCCACTTCCCCTCGGAAAACCAACTGATTTATGCTGTTATTATCCGCTAATTGTGACTGGTGCGGATTTCCTTGAACTTCTTCACTCGTCCCACGAGCTTATTAAATGCACTGTCGAAAGACTTGAGAAGGTTTTCGGAAGAGTCCTTTACAAAGATGTTCTTGCCTGACAGTGCAAGCGATATTTCGGCAGCATGGGTATTGTTCTCGTGTTCTAAAATCACTTTACAGCCTATGGGATTATGAATGTATCGATCTATTCGTTCAAGTCTCGATTCAATGTGTTCTTTAGCATTGTCGGGTAGATTAAAATGTCGGGCTGTTATTTCAACTTTCATACCACCTCCTCTATTTCAGTTTTATACTAAGGGCCTGCTTTTTGCAGTTCACCAGTATCATCACTATATTGTTTGAAATTATTACGAAACTTCTCCACCAATATTTTTGCTGTTCGGTCATATTCTTCCTTGTTCTGCCAAGTCTCTCTAGGGTTGAGTATAGACGAATCAACACCTTGTAGTTGAGTAGGAATCTCAAGCCCGAAAACCGGTTCCTCAATACATTGTGATTTCTCAATGCTACCATCGAGAATAGCTGTCACCATGGCTCTTGTAGCGGGGAGAGACATACGGGAAGCGCCTGACATGGCAGACCCACCGCTCCAACCGGTATTAACAAGATAGACTTTAGCCCCATGATGGTTCATCTTTTCCTTTAGAAGTTCACCATAAACCAAAGGATTGAGAGTCAGGAAGGGGCCCCCGAAGCATGGGGAAAACGTCGCCTGCGGTTCAGTGATGCCTCGCTCTGTTCCCGCTACTTTAGCCGTGTACCCGCTTATGAAATGATACATAGCCTGTTCGGGTGTCAGTTTTGAGACAGGCGGTAAAATTCCGTACGCGTCGCAGGAAAGGAACAGAATAGTATTAGGATGACCGGAAATGCTGGGCTTTCCTTGAGCATAAAGAGATTCCTCAATATGGTTCAGTGGATAACAAATACGGGTATTTTCCGTCTTGGAAGAATCATTGAAGTCCACAACCAGAGTTTTCTCATCATAGACTAGATTTTCCAAGAGGGCTCCGGGTCTGATGGCTCCCCAGATTCCAGGTTCATGTTCCTTGCTTAGATTAATCGCCTTAGCGTAGCAGCCCCCTTCGAGATTGAAAATTCCGCTGTCAGACCAGCCGTGTTCATCGTCACCTATCAGCAATCGCTTTGGATCGGTGGAAAGTGTCGTTTTACCAGTTCCGGAGAGACCAAAAAAGAGCGCGGGATTATCGCTATTTAAATCGACATTAGCCGCGCAATGCATGGTAAGAATTCCCTTAAGTGGAAGGTAGTAATGCATGACGGAAAAGATTCCTTTCTTCATCTCGCCGCCGTATTCGGATCCACCAATAATAGCGATACCTTTTTCCAAGTTGAAAAGGATAAATGTCTCTGAATGAAGACCATGCTTTTCCCATTCGTCATCTAAAACCGGAGAGGCGTTTATGATTGTAAATTTCGGCTTAAAATCAATCAACTGTTCCGACTCAGGTTGGATGAACATGTTGTTTACGAAAAGTGCCTGCCACGCTTTCTTGGCGATCATCCGAATGGGTAAAGCCACTTCCGCTTCCGCTCCGGAGTAACCGTCAAAAACAAATGCTCCTAAACCGTCTTCGTTGGTATTGTAATAATCTATCACTTTTTGATATAACTCATCAAAAACAGCTTCAGAAACGGGCTGATTCACCGAGCCCCACCAGACGTTGTCTTTTGTAGATATCTCCTCTACAATAAATTTATCCTTTGGTGATCTTCCCGTGTATTTTCCTGTGTCAACCATCAGGGCACCATTCATTCCAAGAACACCTTCGTTTCTTTTCAATGCTGTCTTGACAAGTTTTTCCGGCGAAACATTTCGATGAATATCTCCGACAGTTTTCAGACCTAAACTATGCAAATTCATAAGAGCAAAAACTCCTTACGCATGAGGGTGAGATTGAACAAAAACCTTCTTCATCTGTTCGACTTGCAGATGAGTATAAACCTGAGTTGAGGACAGACTGGCATGTCCTAACAGTTCTTTGATTGCGCGGATATCAGCACCTCTATCCAGCATGTGGGTAGCAAACGCATGACGCAACGTATGAGGGCTCCACTTTATCCCCCTGTATTTCTCACCATCTTCTGACCGTTCAAATTTATTAAGATAAAAAGCTAGACGATCACGGACCGTTCTGGCAGCTATCTGTTTCTTTTGAGTAGAAATAAACAGAGGATCACTTTTCTCAAGGGAACCCAAACGGTTTTCCCGCTCTTTTATGTATTTGCTCAATGCATGATGCGCGCGATTTCCAAACGGTACTATCCTCTCCTTGTTCCTCTTACCCATTACACGGATAAGCATGGCATCAAAGTCTACATCCCCGATGGAAAGATTTACCAGTTCACTGATACGGATGCCGGTGCTGTAAAAAAGTTCAAGTATGGCGCTGTCTCTTCTCCCGAGCCATGACTTTTCCTTATCAGGCATTTCCAGTAATTTTGCCACAACAGCTTCTTCCAGGAAGGTAGGCAGACGCTTTTTTAATTTTGGGCTTTTTATGTTTGCGGCCGGATTTATTGAAATTTCTTCAGCTCTCATCAGATATTTAAAAAATGACTTTAAAGAAGCTAGATGACGAGCCACAGTTGAACCGGCGAGCCCCTGTTCCATCAATTGACCAAGATAATTTCGGATAAGGGTCTTTTTTACACGTCGAAAATCGTTCATTTCACTGTGATTATGTTCCATGTATTCACAGAATGAATAGAGATCAGTTCGATAATTCCTGATAGAGTGGTGAGAATAGCCACGTTCTTTTTCAAGATATTCTAGGAATGCATCTACCGAGTTGACTTTTATATCAGACACCGACTGGCTCCATTTGAGCAAGAACGTTTCGAAAATCACCGGGAAGTGGCGCTGTAATTTCCATCTCTTGCCCGGTTCCGGGATGAACAAATCCGATAGAAAGTGCGTGCAAAGCCTGTCTGGGCATCAGCTTATGAAGTACGGCAACTTTCTTCCGTATATGAGGAGAAAAACCTCGGCTGCGCGACAAACCGCCACCGTAAATATCATCGGAAAAAATAGGATTACCGAGATGCTGCATATGAACACGCAGTTGATGAGTTCGACCTGTCTTGGGACGCAATTCAATTAAAGAGAAGTCTTCAAGAGATTCCAACAGTCGATAATGAGTCTCTGCATTTCGACCTTCTTCGCTGACAATGAACTTTTTACGGTCATTAGGGTGCCTCTTCAAAGAGCCGGCTATCACTCCTTTTTCTTCAGCAGGATTTCCCCAAACTATAGCGATATAGACTTTGGAGATATCACGGTCGGCGAATTGTTTAGAAAGCTTCATGTGAACAGTATCATTTTTTGCGATGAGCAATACGCCAGAAGTATCCTTATCCAATCGATGAACAATCCCGGGTCGTTGAGAACCGTACACTTCTGACAGTTTATCAAAGTGATATATAAGTCCATTTACGAGAGTACCGTTATAATTCCCCGCACCTGGGTGGACCACTATTCCGGCAGATTTATTGATGGCAACTAAATCTTCATCTTCATAGAGTATTTCGAGATCCATCTCCTCAGACTCCAAGTACATTTCTCCTGCATCCTGTAATTCGATCTGAATGAGTTCACCACCGCTAAGGAGAAGACTCGGTTTTGCAGGAATTCCATCTACCAAAATATTATGGGTTTTAATGTTAGACTGGGCTTTAGACCGTGACAGGATTTCCACCTCATCTGCAATATACTTATCAAGTCTTACGTTAGAACGGTCTGCAGTGAGCTTGAGAACTGTCATTGTCAGGCCAGCTCAGGCGCGTCTCTATTTTGTCTGAAAAAGGACAAATAAAGGAAGAGGATCATACCGATAGTCACTGCTGAATCTGCCACGTTAAAAACAGGCCAGTACCAGCCACCCGCACCTATCTGAATAAAATCAACTACTTTTCCGAAAATAAATCTATCAGTAAGATTACCAAAAGCTCCACCAAGGATAAGAGCTAGCGAAACTCTAATTAGAAGAGACGCATTACGCCATCGCCAGAGATATAGAAAAATTAAAGCAGTAGCTAATAAGGAAGCTATCATAAATAGAAGTGAACCGCCTTGAATATTTATACCAAACGCTATCCCGGGGTTTTCTATATGGGTAATTAGAATGTTGTCTCCGATGACTCGGATAGATTCATATAGATCAAGATTGACACGGATAATTTGCTTGGTTAACTGATCGAGGATCAGCACCAAGCCTGACCAGACCAAAACTCTCATTAAATTAGATGTGGTTGTCTTTGTTTTTACACTCTACGCAGTGCTGAGTATGGGGCACTTCTTTTAATCTTGCCGCCGGAATCAGTTCTTCACAGACGATACAGCTACCGTAAGTACCATTGGCAATGCGATCGAGTGCTTCATCCAAAAAACGAATAAAATTATTTTCCCGCGTGAGCCATAGAAATGCTTTCTCTCTTTCCTGAGCATCCGTACCTACGTCTGCCATATGGTAAGCATAGTTCGAGTCTCGTGCCATAGAATCTAAATTAGCAGCATCGTCGATGGAATTGTCACGTATGACCCCCATTTCTTCTAATGCTTTCTGCCTCAATTTGAGAATTAATTTTTCAAATTCAGACAGCTTCTTCTTAGTATATTTTTTCTTTGTCATTTTTTCTACTCCTCTTTAGAAATTCTTGAAATATCATATTTTACTTTTTGACCTCTTATATCCACTTCTTTGCTGAATTCCCCTTCAGCGCTTTCGTAACTTAAATTTACTGCAAGAACTTCATTACAAAAATAGTTCTCGTAAGATTGGAGTGCTTTTTTTAAATCATCTTCGGCATCACAATTCACCGTAATACGATCCTCCACATTGAATTCTGCTTCTTTCCGCATGTTCTGAACCTGACGAATCATGTCTCGGACAATACCCTCCTGAATCAATTCATCCGTCAGTTCAGTAATCACAGCTACTGTCAACAGTTTCTCAGAAACAGCAGATTTACCATCTAAGGCATCTTCTTGGATTATCACATCTTCAGCAGAAAGTTCATATACAGAACCGTTATTCGACAGATTGAAAACTCCTTCATCTCTTAAGTTGTCAGCTGCTTCAGAAAAGTCAGTTTCCGCCAAAAGATCCTTAATCTGATTGAGTTCGTTTCCATATTTTTCGCCCAACGATTTAAAATTAGGTTTCAGAGTAAATCTCATAATCTCTTCAGGAGATGAAACTCGCTCAATTTCCTTGATATTCAGCTCATCCATGATCTCACCGGCATTTTGATCAAAGGCTTTTGCCAGTGCGTCATCGGAGACAGCATATTGCAGCTTGGATAGGGGCTGCCTGATTTTCAGATTAACCTTATTTCTCGCATGCCGGCCCATTTCTACAAGTTTTACGACAGCATCGATATCACGAATAACCTCTTCATTAATGTCGGAAGGTTTTACCTCAGGAAAACTGCAGAGATGGATACTTTCCGGTGCGTCCGGTTCCAAGCCGCGAACCAGATTCTGATACATGGCTTCTGAAACAAACGGAATTATGGGAGCAAGCACTTTCAAAGCTCCCTTGAGAGCCGTATAAAGAGTGTAATAGGCAGCATTTTTGTCACTGTCGTTCTCGCTCTTCCAGAATCGCCTGCGATTGCGCCGGACGTACCAATTAGAAAGATCATCCATGAAACGGACAACCTGCTTCATCAGACGATTAACATGGTACGTTTCGAAAGCATCTTCCGCAATCATCGTAAGCTGGCCTAACCGAGCCGAAACCCAGCGATCGAGTTTGGTAAAGTCCTTATCCTCCGGCTTAGTGGATGGATCAAAGTCATCCAGACGAGCGTACGTAACAAAAAAAGAATAGACGTTCCAAAGAGTTATCAACTGTTTCCTGATCTCTCGGGCTGAAGTGTAACCAAAAAGAAGATTATGCTCAGGATTCTGAGCCGAAAACATCCACCGCAGTACATCTACACCGATCTCCTCGGCAGCATCCTCGAACCAGATTGCATTCCCTGCACTCTTGTGCATATCGTCGCCTTTCTCATCCTTCACTAAGGCGTGACCCAGAACGGTCTTGAACGGTGGTTTCTTCTCCAGTGCTGCGCTCATGGCGAGGAGTGAATAAAACCAATTACGGAATTGTCCCGGGAAGCTCTCTGTAATGAAATCGGCAGGAAACCATTCTTTCCAGTAGTCAGGTTTATCCAGATAACCCATAGTTGAGAAAGGTACAATTCCCGCGTCGAGCCAGGGATTGCCTACATCGGGAATCCGCGAAACGACTGTACCGCATTCGTCGCATTTGATCTTCACTGCATCCACCCACGGGCGGTGAGGAGAGTGATCCCCATATTCAGTCCACCCTTCCACGGCTCGCTGCTTCAGCTCATCTCGACTTCCTATTACGTCGAAGTGTCCGCAGTCATCGCATTCAAAGATAGGCAGAGCCAATCCCCAGTATCGCTTCTTGGAGATCATCCAGTCGTGCATGTTCTTCAGCCAGTCCATTTCACGATCCTTACCCCATGACGGAAGCCATTGAATCTGTTCAGTAATCTCCATAATGTCGTGACGGAACTCATCCATAGAGATAAACCACTCATCCACCAGGCGGAATGCCAGATCCGACTTATGCCGCCAGCAGATAGGATAGCGGTGACTGTACTGTTCGCGTTTGTAGAGTTTTCCTCGACTCTTCAGATCGTCGAAAATCTCCTGGTTAACATCTCGAATGTTTTTTCCTGAGAGCCAGCCGAACCCTTCCAGATACGTTCCGAATTCATCCAGCGGAGCGATAACGGCTAAGTCGAGATCCTTGGCTAAAACATAATCTTCGTGACCGCATCCTGGCGCGATGTGGACTATTCCGGTCCCTTCTTCATCGTTTACATCTTCCCACTCGATGACTTTGTGTTCTACTCCCTGTTGAACCTCGAATGAGTCGAATGGACCTTCATAAGCGCGATTCAACAGTTCCTTACCTTTCAGCTTTTTGACAATCTCAAAGGGACCCTTTTCTTTGAGGATATCAACTCGATTCTCTGCCAGAAAAAGAAATTCATCTCCCTGCTTGACCTTTACATAATCCATATCTGACTTGATTGCGGCAGAGACATTGGATGTGAGTGTCCACGGAGTGGTGGTCCAGACGAGTAACGATTCGTTTTCCGCGTCTAACAGAGGAAACCGGAGGTAGATGGACGTATGTGTTCTTTCGACATATCCTTCGGTGGCAATTTCGTGTTCGCTGAGGGCAGCGCCGCAGTCGATGCACCACGGCAGGACGTCGTGCCCTTTGTAGATCCATCCGCGGTCGTGACAGGTTTTGAGGAAGTGCCAGATGGTGTAGTTATTCTCATCTGACATGGTAAAATAGGAATTATCCCAGTTCATCCAGTAGCCGAGACGAATAGATTGATCCGTTTGGATCTTGGAATACTTTCGGACCCGTTCCTTACACGCTTCTACAAATTTTTCAATGCCGTACTCTTCTATATCAGTCTTTGACTTAAAGCCCAGCTCTTTTTCCACCTCGACCTCTACCCACAAACCCTGACAGTCGAATCCGTTCTGATAGCGCTGATCGAACCCTTTCATAGCTTTGTAGCGCTGGAAAAGATCTTTATACGTTCTGCCCCAGGCGTGATGCACACCCATGGGATTGTTAGCAGTTATTGGACCATCGAGAAACGACCATTTGGGATTGTCGCGGTTGGCATCCACCCTTTTCGTAAAGATGTCGTTCTTCTCCCAGAATTCGAGCATTTCATGCTCAAGGGCGATGAAATCTACTTTTGATTCTACTGGTTTAAGCATTGGCTTTTCTATTCTTTATGGACCTTGAAGAATGTAACGTTTTACAGTCGAGAAAGTTAGGGACAGGCAGGGTGAAAATCAATTAAATCCACTGTCGGGTTATTTAAATAATAAAGGGGCCTCTACGGCCCCTCTTGCACTTCTTTTATCCAGATAAGTTTAGTTGTTTTCCACAGTAATGAATCGCGCGTATCCCTGTCTGAGGATCAGAAACAAAACTGCTTCCCCTTCCTCTATTACAGAGACAGCAGACCTAAAATCATTCATGTCCCTGATTTCAGTGTCACCGATTCTCTTGATCAAATCGCCGGCTTTGATTTCCGCCTTCCCGGCGGCACTCCTGCTGCTTACATCAGTAACTACCACACCTTGTACATCTTCGTCTAAACGGAGGCGCCGTCGCCATTCTGCCGTTAACTCCTGGGCTTCGATGCCGAGAGAACGTCCGCTCGATTGGGAAGAGGCAAAAACTGTCACATCCTGAGGAAGCTCCACAAGATTCACTCGAAGCGTCTTTTTCCTCTTCTTCCGGATGACCTTCACAACAGACTTGGAGCCGGGGGAAGTGGATGAGACGGTATTCTTGAGGTGAGCAGCGTCTCGAATTTTGGTACCGTCAAATTCTACGATAATATCCTCAACCTCCACACCACCACCTTCTGCCGGACTGCCTTCAACAATGCGAGTTACAATAACGCCCTGTCTGTCTTCCAATCCTAGAGCACGGGCAATCCCATCATCCACATCCTGAATGTAGACGCCCAGCCAGGATCGTATGACTTTTCCGTCAGCGATGAGAGCATTCATTATACGACTTGCAAGATTGATGGGAATGGTGAAACCGACACCTACATTACCGCGGGAAAAACCTCCCGTGGCGATGGCGGTATTAATGCCCACAAGTTTACCGTCGAGATCGACCAAGGCACCACCGCTGTTCCCCGGATTGATAGCCGCATCGGTCTGGATAAAATCTTCGTAGCTGGTCCCATCAATAATACGGCTGCGGCCTTTGGCACTCACAATTCCTGCCGTTACCGTGTGGCTCAGTTCCTCCGAGAAGGGGCTGCCGATAGCCAGTACCCACTCCCCCACATCAAGTTCATCAGAGTCTCCCAGCTCAGCAGCAACAAGATCTTCGGCATCAATCTTCAACACTGCTAAGTCACTCTGGGGATCTCTCCCAATCACATCTGCTTCATACTCTCTTTCATCAATTAGCAGAATAATGATCTCATCTGCCTCTGCGACGACATGATTATTGGTAAGGATATACCCATTAACGGCGTCAACGATCACACCTGAACCAAGTATTTGACTCCGGTATTCTCTATTTGGATCTCGATACTGATATGGAAAATAGTTGTCGCCAAAATATTCATCAAATGGATGACGGAAATTCGAATCACCCTGGGTAAACACTTTCTCGCTGGTAATGGTAACCACAGCCGCGTTAACCTTTTCCACTACGGATACAAAGGTGTCGCTCAACTCCTTGGCAGCAGGCAGCTTGGCACTCAGAGTAGAGAGAAAGACCAAAACCATTACGGGTAACATTATACGTTTCATACGTGCTCCTTTCATTAGAATTTACATCTTCTATGAGGAAGATCGATAAAAGTTTCAGATAAAAAAAAGCCCTTCTACAAAAGAAGGGCTTTTTCTAAAAAATTACGTCTGTTAGTCTCTACTTCAGGAGTATCATCTTCCTTGTTTGATTGAAGTACTCACTTGAGAGAGAATAGATGTAAACACCTGCACTAACAGTAACACCATGATTGTCTGTTCCATCCCAAACAACCTCATGATAGCCGGCAGTCAAATCTCCAGTTGTCAGAGTCTTTACTTTCTGACCCAGCAGATTGTACACAGCTATATTCACTTCACCTGCATCTTTCAAATCGAAGCGAATGTTGGTAGTCGGGTTGAAAGGATTCGGGAAGTTCTGGTGTAGAGCATACGCCTCAGGCACGGCATTGAGATCAATGCTTGCCGACCGAGAGGAGGCTGAAATATCCTGACCAAACGGCCCAGCTGCAATTGCAGAAATAAAATCAATTTGCATCTGTCCAGTCGCCCGATCATTCGACAACTCCACAGGGAAGCTGACGAAACTTTCATCCGGCAGATCCAGATAATCACCACTCAGGTTGAAGACCAATACGGTCATCTCACCCGGTGCAGTTTCCTTGGCAAACACGGTAGCACCGTCTGAAGCCAGAACAGGAGCACCCAGAACAATCCGGGATTCATCATAGCTTAGAGTAAACTGAGCTCCGGCCAAATCGCCATCATATCTCAGTGCTACATCGAGGCTAGGATTACTTCCTGCGAAAGATGTAGTCAGAATCTCATACAGTGCTTCGGCACCTGGAGCTGCTATACGGGAATTGCCGGCAGCCCGACCGATTATGATATCCACTATCTGTACTACATCAAGGATGTTGATCGCACCGTCTACGTTGACATCAGCCATCATGAATTCAAGTTCATCTGGTGTATCCAGTTCGAGAATGAAGTTAATGACTATTACAATGTCGTCAACCGTTATGTAACCATCGCCGTCCACATCACCCAGTAGGCGCGGAATGGCGCAAGCCTCGTTGGAATTACTGCCGTAAACATACGCATCGTATTCGCTGATATACCACTGAGTCCTTACGAAGTAGCAGTATTCCTGATCATATACAAGATCGGGATCATCATCGAGATAAGACAGCTCATCACCACCTAAAGATGCAATGAGAGCATCATCCCGGTATATTTCAAGAGCTGTGATGGTAGAATCACGATTAGGTGTATCTAGACCATAATTCGCCCAAGTCTCAGGATCCGTGAAATACTCATCAATGTTTTCCAGAACGAAAGCTGGATTATGTTCAGCGTCCACTTCCTCGATCTGCGATTTATTCTGGATAGTGATATCCACAGAATTCAGCATCTGCTTGTGCCGCTGAGGTGTCGCCATCCTGATATTGTTCGAAGATCTTTCAGCCAGAGCCGGACCTTGAATACCCGGAGGAGTACCAACCATATAAGCAGTCTGGAAATAGTTGAACGGAAAGCCAGCATCGGCGATGTTATACCATCCATCAGTGTTAGCGTAGAACATCCGATCTGGGTAACCGCCACTTTCATCCATACCAAGACCTGAGAATCCGGAGTTTTGCTCATTATGCATCAGATAAAAATCACCTGATGCTATCTCGATGCCAGGAATCTCAATGTAGTACTCACCAGGAGGAGCAGCAAAAAAGTCGCTTTCCCAAACAAGCTCAGTATTGCCCATGGGGTTTCCACTGCCAGATGGATCGACGTACACCTGTACGTTTCCGGCGGTAGTAGCAGCATCACCTTGGAAAGCCATAAAAGCGCCGACCAGAGTCGCCGGATAGGCAGGAGGTGTCATCCTTGTACCGAGCCAACATCCTCCTCCGCAACCAAGCTGAGATTCATAGTCATCGTCGTGGTAGAAGAGCTCATACTCGGAAACAGATCCGGTTTCCAACCAGTCGAGTTGGATGCTCTTGCTGCCAGCATCATGAGCAGAGAGACCCGCCACACCGGGTAGAGCTGGTTCGAGAACAAAGTCTACCACGGCACCATCGCTGGCATCCACACCTTCTTCTGTTGCGTCTTGGTGTCCATCGGCACGGGCGGTGATGGTGTAGGTTCCACTCAACCCAGTGATGTCATAATCACCATTAGCATCCGTGACTGTAACATACTCAAATCCAAAATCAGCTTCTTCAGCTGTAATCTCTGCACCCTCAAGCGGTCCACCAGTAAGCGATGAAGAGACGTTACCACTAATAGATACTTCTGTCATAGAGCCCACGGCGACATTATCCAAGGCAACCCACCAAGCCCAGGATGAGGCATCATCATACATAAACCCAATCTGTGCAGCACCCATGCCACCGACTAATTCGGTTACGTCAATAGTCACGTTTGTCCAACTCAGCGCCGCCCCCAAAGGCATCAGCAACTCCCAATTTCCTCCGGGAAGTCGCCATACAACATCGAAGAAGTCACCTAACGGATTGTAGGCATAGTCGAAAGATAGGAGTATTATGCCACCATCAGAAGCATCGAACATTGGTGTGTGTAAAGTGGCAATGTAACCCGGAGTTCCACTTCCCACATCATCGTCGTGAATCCAGGCGAAAATAGTGCCATTCTCAGGGATAGGCGGCTCACCTGCGCTGCTAGAAAATTGCCACTCTGTAGGAGCACCATCTGTCACTTCCTGACCCCAACCTTCACCGAGATCTCCTTCGAAGTCCTCACTGATAGGCAAGGTAGCTATATACATCTCAGATGGTGTAGCACACGCTTCGTTAGTAGAAGAAGAAACGCCTTCCACATAATGGGCAGCCACTGAGTAACAGTACTCGGTATCGTTAGTTACGTCTGTATCCGTATAGTTCGGTTCCGTTGTAGTACCTATTTCGGAGCCGTCACGAGTAACAGCATAATGGGAGAACGTACCGCAGTCAGATGCTTCAATAACTTTCACTTCTACAGTTAATACACCTCCATATTGGCCAGAATGCCAATAGGCAAGATCGAGTGCTATAGAGCTGTTGCCGGACAAATCGAGCGTCGGCGTAATCAGATAGTCATCTGAAGAATTACCTGATCCATTTCCATCGTCATCACAACCTGCGAAAACACCGTGTTCAGGATAGGTAATGAAATTATCTGCATTGCTGTTAAAATAGGTGGCATCTGCAAACTCCCAGCCAACACCAGGAGTTTCTATTGACCAACCATCTGGCAGTTGACCATCGTCAAAGTTAGCGGAAACGATTTCGCTTCCGTCAGCGGTGATTACCACATCATCCACACCGGAACCATCCGCCCATGCTCCGCCATCATCGTAATGGAAAGCAACTTGGATTATAGACCCAGCATAGGAACTTAGATCGACGTTACTTGCTCCCCAGTCAGCATTAGCTGCCAGATCAGCGAGTGGAGTCCATTGATCACCGCCGCCTTCAAATTCGGGTTCAGTCCATGCAAGATAGACTTCGCTATCCCCTCCTCCTGCTACAAGATTAGACGGAGGACAAAAACTACTGGGAGTAGCACAAGCTTCGTTAGTAGGATCCGATTCACCTTCAACGTATGAAGCGGTTACGGTGAAACAGAATTCCGTCTCATTTTCAAGCCCGGTTACGCTGTAATTGGTAGAGGCGGAAGTGGCAATTTGCACTCCATCCTGATAAATTATGTACTCGATAAATTCACCACATTCCCTACTATTAGTAACCGTATTATTTTCGGTATTTTCAGACTTTCTGTAATCGGTGAGATTCAGATCATCCCCATTACTAAAAACCGGGGGTTCGCTGATTCCATTTTGATAATCAATTATTGTAGCGCTTCTTCCAGTCTGAACTATGTTTTTCCCAATGGAGGTTTCTGTCACATCAAACGTGACAGTAAAACCCTGCGGCTCAACAATATATAATGGGAATAAAATTGTCCCATCATTGGCGGGACCAGCAACACCGTCAAACCAGACGTTTAACCAACCACCTGCAGGATCCCAATCAAAA
>CEPZ01008434.1_pt1 | contig 16337 bp, 10 predicted proteins | sample 530461 | NCBI WGS metagenome assembly CEPZ01 (sample SAMEA2620106, study PRJEB7988) | marine metagenome | isolation source: saline water (ENVO:00002010), including | reverse complement strand
GGGATATGCTTATACGGAAATTGATTTAGGTGGCGGCGGCGGTGGCGATAATCATGGTATTAACCTTACAGTGACTAGTAGTGAAACCATCAACAATAAAGAAATATTGGTTGGTCTTATAGGACCTACAGGTGACCCGAATGACTGGAACGCAAGGATGTGGGACCACTCCCTGGGAAATTATACATTTCCCGGAAATTACCACTTTTTTATATCCCGCACAGACCTGGTGGATGGTAACAATTATCACCTGTATGTATTTGCCGATTTGAACAATGATAAAATGCCGACGTCTTCAACTGAACCTAACGGCACTTCAATGTCCTTTAACATTTCAGGGGGTGTGGGAGATGCGGGCAGTATTGACCTCAGTATACCCGGAATTGAACTTCAGGCGCAGATCAAGATTAAAAAAGGATATGCACCCGGCAATTTGGAACTGTGGGTCAATAAAGAAGGCGAGGACATTTTCGGCAATTCTGTATGGGGTGAGATCATAACAGGTGTAGATCCACCCTATGATCAGCTGAAAACATTCACAATCGAGGGGTTGCTGGCAGAGAATCGTTACTATTTAGTTGGCTTTTTTGACGCCAATAATGATGATGTTTTGTCTACTTATGATGATCCATATGGTGTATCGGAGTTGTTCAGTATACCACCCAGCGGCCCTGTGAACCTGGTCATCAATGAAAAGATATATAGAGATTCTGTAGAAGTGGTAATTAAAAGTATTGCACCGGAAATAGGCAATGGTGATCTGTGGCTGGCGTTTTATGAAAATGAAGATATAAATCCAATTGACGCCCTGCCAGCCATTCCGGACAATCCTATTTTCTCAGAACGTGTTTTAGATTTTGGACAGACCCCGACCATCAACGCGATCTATGCAATTAAACCTGAAAACTTAGACGCAGAGTATGACTCGGCCTATGCCTGGATTGCATATTATTATACTCACGGGGTACATGATGATGGCTTTGATTTAAATAGTGATCTTTATGACTGGGGATACATTCATGTCAATCGTCAATCGATTGAACAGGGTAACAGACTAAAACTGGAAATGAACCTGCACATAATAGAAGGGCCGGGAATATCTCCACCTTTGGGTTCCTCCGTACAGGCTAATTATAATGAGGATCTCCAGCTAGTATTTGGAACAAACGTAAGTTCACTTACCGGTAGTGAAGTAGACTATGCTGGAATTACCTATTGGCATGGAACTGGAAGCGGAATTGATGAGAAGTTTTTAGATGCTGTTTCTGCTGGAGATGGAACATGGACGGCAACAATACCCGGCTTTAATGTCACTATGGGTGGCCTGGGAGTTGAGTATCAAGCTACTGATAAAATTGGGAGATCATCACCAGCGGGCATTCAAGATATACAGGTTTCATTTGGTGATCTGCCGGAACCATCTCTTTTTTCGTCTACAAATGCTGAAACCTATCAAATGGTTTCTGTTCCCGCTGTACTGCAAAATTCAAGTATTTCGGGTGTTATTGAAGATGAACTAGGTGCAAACGATCCTAAAAAATGGCGAATATTCCGTTGGTCAAATGGTGCCTACCAAGAAAACTCGGGCAGTTTTAATCTAGGTTCTGCCTTTTGGTTAATTACAAAAAATGAAGAACAGATAAATACCGGGCCAGGTAAATCAACGCCGATATTTAATACCACAAGACTGAATTTGTCCGATGGTTGGAACATGGTTGGGAACCCATATTATTATCCAGTCAACTTAGCTGATCATGTGGTGTTAAGTGAAAATGTTGAGCCAAACTTGTATCAATGGAATGGATCCAGTTATAATAATACGACAAGCATGGTGCCCAGAGGTGGGAACTGGGTTTTCTCCAATGGTAGCGGCACCATGGAATTCTTTCCAATGTGGAAACCTTTTATACAAAGTGAGGCTATGCCGGAAGGAACTGTAAACGATGAAGAAGACTTTAGCTGGAAAGCCAAACTCATTACGAAAGCAGGGAATCACTATGATAAGACTGCGACTTTTGGTGTGCATGAATCCGCAAGCGATACATGGGATCGATTTGATTACCATGAGCCGCCGGTTATAGGCAATTACATTTCCATGGCTTTTGACAATGATTCCTGGGCAAAAAATGGCGGTCGTTACAGTCAGGATATTCGTTCTAAAAGTCGTACCCAAACATGGAATTTGGCTGCACGATCAAATATAAAAGGGATCGTAAGCCTCAGTCTTGAAGATATTCATGCCATTCCATCTCATCAGGATATCCGATTGGTAGATCCGGTTCTTGGGATTGTATACAATCTTCGCAGTGAAAAAGCGGTTACCTTTACTTCACAAGGGAATGAAAACCCCTATCATTTTAAATTAATTGTTGGTGAAGCAGATGATATCCAATCACAGCTGGATGATATGGAAATGGTGCCCAACGACTTCGAACTTTTCCAAAATACTCCTAATCCCTTTAACCCTGTAACCAATATCCGCGTATCGCTGCTGGAAGATGCCCGCATTACCTTAAAGGTCTATAACCTGTTAGGTAAAGAGGTGAATACTCTGGCATTTAACCAATCTTTAAGTAAGGGCAACCACCGCTTCATTTGGGCTGGTAAGGATGATAATGGTTATCAATTGCCTTCTGGTATTTATTTATACCGGATTGAGATCAATTCGCATGTTGGCAGGCAATTGTATAAAAGCACGAAGAAAATGGTCTTAATGAAATGATGAAACGGTTCCTATTTATCGTTTTTTTCATTAGCGCTTTTGTTTATGGGCAAAAGGAATTTGGAAAAATCACCCTCCCGCTTGGACGTGTTCAAGTACAGCAGGGTGGTACTGGCGATTTCAAAAAAGCTATGCCAAGAATGCCTATCAAAGAAAAGGATATAGTTAAAACATTGGCTAAATCCCGCTGTGAGATCACCCTGGTCGGCGGCGGCAAACTGCGTATCGGAGAAAATTCTGAATTGGAGATTACGGAAGCCAATGTTAAGCCCATGGAAAAGAATTTTGGGGCTACATTGAAAAAAGGGGATGTATGGGTGGCGGCCAAAGCAGCCTTTGGCGAGAAGAAAAATGTGGCCGTTCGTACGCCAACAGCGGTAGCGGCTATTCGCGGGACAAAATACCGTGCCAAAGCCGGTCAGGACGAAAGTTCGGTATTGGTCTACGACGGCAAGGTGGATGTGAATGCGGCCAAGAATGTAACGGAAGCCCGTAAAAACCAGTTGAAACAGGGCTTCCAGCCGGGTGGTGAAAAACCAAAATTTACATTGGGTCCTGTTACTGAAGTTAAGGCGCCTGATCAAGTATCCGGTCCCTATGAAGTATCATTAGAAGATTGGGTGAGCCTAGTAGAAGGGATGCAAATCAACATTCGTAAGGATGGGAAATATTCCATGTTCAAATTTGACCAGGATGCGGATGGAGGACTTGATTTTGTCAAATGGAATAAAGAACAGGATGCTAAGGATGGCAATTGAACATTATTGACTTAATACGATTTAAAGAGGGGTTAATTTTAACTCCTCTTTTTTTTATACATAATAACTATGCCTGATCTGCTTAAAAGATTAGTAATTGGCGGTACAATTGGTTTTGCCGTGGCTATTTTGGTTGGTTGGGGATCCTACGAAGTACCATTTATTAAATCCCTTTTAGATGGTTATGAATTCCTCTCTTACGATGGTCGAATGCGCGCCAAAACTACCGGTGTGGAGGAAAACTCCATTGAAGATGTGGTTGTTATTGACATTGACAATCAGTCTGTAGCGCCACCCGAAGAAGGCGGTTTAGGCCATTATTTTGATTGGCCTCAGGCCTACCATGGGCGCCTCATAAATACAGTATCATCGGGGAATCCGGCAGCCCTCGTTTTTGATATTATTTTTGACAAAGAAAATACCTTTAATTATGACTTAGTGAATGCTCTAACTAATGAAACTGCCCCTAAAAATGAAGCATTATCGGATGTAACGGGGCAATTCTTGGCGAGTAATGATCCCGCCTTGTTCTTAGAAGCCACTTACAATTCTCAAAAAGCCTATCATGCCCTGGTATTTGAACAGGAGGATACACTTAATTGGCTTTATAAAATGGATACAGAGCCTGAAGGCTATTATTTCGAGAACCATATTATCCATGGCATATCGGAGGAGGCCAAATCCAAACTGCCCAATGCTGATCGTCTCGGAAATACTTATGTGGATCTTCTTTCCGCTTCTGTAGGGGCTGGTTCAGCCAACTTCCCCCAGGATGAGGATGGTATTATTCGGCGCTCGCCCACGGCCATTTATTTTGAAGGACCAGATCATGTATACCCAAGCTTGGTTATGTCTGCCGCCATTGATATTCTCGGGATTAAAAAAGATGGTGGTTTTGATTATGATTTTGAAAATAATGTACTGCGGCTCGTTGATACTACAGATACTGTCGTTCGTGAAATTCCTATAGATGACCATGGACGTATGTATGTGAATTATTATGGTCGATTTAAGACCTTTTACTACCTGCCATACATGTATTGTTTTGATCCTGAAATGCTCCCACCGGAGTATTGGGAAGGGAAAGTAGCCTTTGTCGGAGCATCCCTGCCGGGGCTTATGGACCTTCGAAATACGCCAGTCCAAGAAACCTTTGCCGGTGTTGAGATCCATGCCAATGTGATGCAGAGTCTTCTCAAAGGTGAATTTATTCAGCCGAAGCACCGATCAGAAACATTTGTAATCACCATTGTCATCTGTGTGTTGCTGGGAGTGTTGGTGAGTTTACCTGAAAAACCATTATATACTTTACCTGTCCCATTGGTAGGCATCGTTGGATGGGTACTGTTCACTTATAGCCAGTTTTTCTCATCCCTGGTCATGTGGGAAGTGGTGCGACCGGCCTTGGCAATGATCGGTACCTATGGTGGCATTTTCTTATACAATTTCCTTGTGGTCGAAAAAGATAAACGATTTTTAAAAGACACCTTTGGTGCTTATATCTCGCCGGAACTTATTGATCAAATGTTCGATGCCAAGGAAGAGCCATCTCTTGGTGGTAACGAAGGATATCACACTGCTTTCTTTACGGATATTCAAAGCTTTTCTGCCTTTTCAGAAAAACTATCGGCCAGTGATTTAGTTGAATTACTTAATGATTATCTTACTGAAATGACTGACATCCTTTTAGATAATAAGGGGACGCTAGATAAATATATAGGTGATGCAATTGTGGCATTTTATGGTGCCCCGGCCCCGGTGGATGATCATGAATATTGGGCCTGTATCACGGCGTTAAGAATGCAGGAAAGTCTGGATGAATTGCGGCAGAAATGGCAGGGCCAGGGAGACCGCTGGCCGGAGATTGTCCACCATATGCAAAATAGAATCGGGATCAACAGCGGACAAATGGTTACGGGGAATATGGGTTCAACCATGCGAATGAATTACACCATGATGGGTGATACGGTAAATTTGGCGGCCCGGTTAGAAGCATCGGCCAAGCAGTATGGCGTATACATCCAGGTGGCTGAAGAAACATACAAAGTGTGTAAGGATAAATTCATTTGGCGGGACCTGGATTATGTCATTGTAATGGGTAAATCGGAACCGGCCCAAGTGTTTGAGCTCATTGCTGAAAAAGGAAATATGCCACCCGGTTATGATAAGCTTCTCCAGGCTTACCATGAAGCGGTGGCCTTGTACCGCAACCAGGAATGGGAAAAGGCCATTGAAGCATTCAAAGCTTCCGATAAACTTGAAGATATGTTCCCCGGGAGGAAAACTAACCCAAGCCGCGTTTACATCCCCAGGTGCGAGCATTACCGTGATAATTCTCCTGGTGATGACTGGGACGGTTCCTGGGCACTTACCAAGAAATAGATCCATTTCAATCCAATGAAATTGCCATTTTATTCGGCTGATGACGTTCAATCATCTGTTTCCATGATAGATGCAATTGAAGCCATGAAAGAGGCCTTTACGGCCTTAAGCAGTGGTACAGCCATTGTTCCAACCCGTCTCAGTCTTGATGTGTCGGATCAACATGCCCTTCACCTATCCATGCCTGCTTATATTACGGGCGGGAAGTACATTACAGTCAAACTTGTGAATGTCCACTATGATAATCCACAAATGGGTTTGCCATTGGTTAATGGTATCATCGTGGTTATGGATGCGGAATGCGGTGAACCGATCGCTTTAGTAGAAGGGAAGTCGGTGACTGCTTTACGAACTGGTGCAGGTTCTGGTCTGGCTACAAAACTACTCTCCAGGAAAGAATCAAAAAAGGCAGTTATATTTGGCGCGGGAGATCAAGCAAAGACTCAGATTGAAGCCATTTCTTGTGTTCGGGAATTAGAATCTATTAAAGTGATTGACCCTTTGGAGGAAAAAGTATTAGCCTTTTGTAAAGAATTAGATCTATTGGTCCAACCAGGGAGCTTACAAGATTTAGATAATGCGGATATTATTTGTACTGTGACCACACAAGAAAAACCATTATTTGATTATAACCAGATCAAAGCTGGTGCCCACATAAATGCCATAGGATCTCATAAACCAGATACAAGGGAGTTACCCACTGCACTGATTCAAAATGCGAAAGTATATATTGATCATTTACTGGCGAGCAAAGTTGAGTCAGGTAATATTCTTATCCCCATTTCAGAGGGGGTTTATAATTGGAATAAGATAGCTGGAGAACTGGGGCAGTTAGTGGATGAAAAGATTAATGGTAGATCAACGGAATCAGATATTACTGTTTTTAATTCGATTGGCAATGCAGCTCAGGATTTGGTCATTGCAGAAATGGTGGTTGAAAAAAATCTGGGTGAATGATTTAACCTGTTTTAAGTTTCCTAAAAAGTTAAGAATTTCTGCTATGGATATTGTTACAACGGCCGCCCTTTTGTTGAAGGGGGGCCGTTTTTGTATCAACCCCGTACGAGGCACCGAGTAATGACATTGGGTCAAATATTTTATAATTTGACCCCCATTGTTGTATTTTCTGTTTTTTATATTGAATTGAACAAATTATCCCCTTCCGCACAATAATGGACAATAAATGAGTGAACTTAAACCAGCAATCCTACTCCTAGAAGACGGTCGGGCATTTACCGGAAAGGCTTTTGGTCACGAAGGTGAAACCACAGGCGAAGTCTGTTTTAATACAGGCATGTCTGGCTACCAGGAGATCCTCACCGATCCATCATACTGTAAGCAAATCGTCACCATGACGGCGCCCCACATCGGTAATTATGGTGTGAATCCGGAGGATATTGAATCAGAGCGAATCCAAGTGGCAGGATTTGTGATTAAAGAAGAGACGGCTGTTCCATCCAATTGGAGATCGACCCAATCCATTGGAGAATACTTGGATGAACACAAAATTGTGGGCATTCAAAATGTGGATACCCGCGCCATCACACGCCATCTCAGGAATCAAGGAGCAATGAATGGTATTATTTCATCCATTGATTTGGATGTAGATAGCTTGAAAGAGAAACTATCCAAAGTGCCCTCCATGGCAGGGTTGGATTTGGCAAAAGAAGTCACCACCGAATCCTCATTTAAATGGTCAAAAAATGGCAGTGCCAAGACTTACAAAGTGGTGGCGATTGATTATGGCATTAAACATAATATTCTCAGACTTTTAGAAAGCCATGACTGTGATGTGACCGTCTTCCCTGCCAATACTTCTGCTGATGACATTTTGAAATTTAACCCTGATGGAGTTTTCTTGAGTAATGGGCCCGGTGACCCCGCTGCAGTCACCTACGGTATTGAAATGGTCAAGGAACTTTTAGGTAAGAAACCCATTTTCGGCATTTGCCTGGGACACCAAATTTTAGCCCTTGCCTTGGGCGCTAAAACATTCAAATTGAAATTCGGTCATCGGGGGATCAATCATCCGGTCCGTAATAATGAAACGGGGGTTGTAGAGATTACCAGCCAAAACCATGGGTTTGCAGTGGATTTGAATTCTCTCCCGGATAATGTAATCCCCACCCATGTAAACTTAAATGATGATACATCGGAGGGTATTCGGTGCAATAATATGCCCGCTTTTTCCGTTCAATATCACCCTGAATCCAGCCCGGGCCCCCATGACAGTCGATACCTGTTTCAGCAATTCATTGATATGATGGCACGATGATATTCGGGATAATAAACCATTTTATCGAATTATGGGTAAAGTGAACGAAAGTAGTAATGATGCACTATTTATTGAGAAGAAATAAATGCCAAAAAGAACAGATTTAGAATCCATATTAATCATAGGAGCAGGTCCCATTATTATCGGTCAGGCCTGTGAATTTGATTATTCCGGAACCCAGGCTACGCGGGCGTTAAAGGAGGAAGGCTACCGTGTAATCTTGGTGAATTCAAACCCGGCCACGATCATGACAGATCCAAACTTGGCGGACGCAACATACATCGAGCCGATCACTGCTGAATATGTAGAAGCCATTATCCAAAAGGAAAAACCTAATGCAATTCTACCGACGGTGGGAGGACAAACCGCCCTTAATATTGCCATGGACCTTCATCGGGGGGGCATTCTTGAAAAATATGGTGTAAAACTGATCGGCGCTCAGGTGGATGCCATTGATAAAGCGGAAGACCGTGAACGCTTCAAAGAATCCATGGATGCAGTTGGTATTGACACAGCTCAGGGTGGATTTGTTCATTCTTGGTCAGAAGCGGAAGCATTGTTAGAGACTATTCAATTCCCAATCATCATTCGCCCGTCTTTTACATTGGGTGGAACTGGCGGCTCCGTGGCTTACAATCATGAAGAATTCCAGGAATTGGTTGAAAATGGCCTGAATGCCAGTCCGATTACAGAAGTGCTTATTGAAGAGTCGCTTCTCGGTTGGAAAGAGTTTGAACTAGAAGTCATCCGTGATACAGCGGACAATGCAATCATCATCTGCTCTATTGAAAATATAGATCCAATGGGGGTTCATACGGGGGATTCGGTAACTGTAGCACCGACCATGACATTAACGGATAAGGAATTCCAACAAATGCGAAATTGGGCAATCCTTTGCCTCCGGACTATTGGTGTTGAAACAGGCGGTTCCAATGTGCAGTTTGCCGTGAACCCGGAGAATGGGCGGATGATTATCATAGAAATGAATCCTCGTGTAAGTCGTTCATCAGCCTTGGCATCCAAAGCCACGGGATTTCCCATTGCGAAGGTGGCAGCAAAATTGGCGGTAGGATATACGCTGGATGAACTACCAAATGATATTACTGGGAAAACCCTAGCAGCTTTTGAACCGACGATTGACTATATCGTCGTAAAAGTCCCTCGGTTCGATTTTGAAAAATTTCCCTCAGCTTCTGGTCATTTAGGGGTCCAGATGCAAAGTGTAGGCGAAGTCATGGCCATTGGTAGGACCTTCAGGGAATCTTTACAAAAAGCCTATCGATCCTTAGAAGTGGGGCTGGATGGTTTGGAGCCCAAACCGGTCGCAAAAGGAGATCCGGATGTAAACAGGGCACGGTCTTTGGATATGTCCACCTTGCGCTATGGAACAGCTTTCCGATTATTAAAAGTCCGCCAGGCCTTTGTTGAAGGACAATCCATTGAAGATGTATTTAATGTGACCAAAATAGATCCATGGTTTTTAAACCAGATTAAACAATTAACAGATATGGTTAATACCAATGTAGGGAACGCAATAATGCGTCCCCTACGGGAGTTAAAACATAATGGTTTTTCTGATAAACAAATTGGACGAATGACAGGAAAGACCGAATTAGAGATTCGGGCCCAACGGCATCAAGAATCGGTTTATCCTTCCTTTAAAGTGGTGGATACCTGTGCTGCCGAATTTGAAGCCCAGACACCCTATTGCTATTCCACCTATGATGAGGAAAATGAGATTACCCCATTAGAGGGAAAGAAAGTGATTATACTTGGAGGTGGTCCAAATCGTATTGGCCAAGGCATCGAGTTTGACTACTGCTGTGTCCAGGCTGTATTTGGTCTGAAGGACCAAGGATATAAAACGATTATGGTGAACTGTAATCCAGAAACTGTAAGTACAGACTTTGATTTGGTTGATCGCCTATACTTTGAACCGGTGACTTTTGAAGATGTATTAAATATTGTCGAATTTGAAAAGCCCGATGGCGTATTGGTCCAGTTCGGCGGACAAACACCGCTCAAGATTGCCAATGCTTTGGCCGATGCGGGCGTGCCAATTGTAGGCACATCACCGGAAAATATTGATCTGGCAGAGGATAGAGAAAAATTTGGGAAGATTCTTGACACACTGAAAGTAGTCTGTCCTAAATATGGCACAGGACGAACCTTGGAGGAAGTTGTGGGTGTGGCTGAAAAAATTGGATTTCCTGTATTAGCCCGGCCCAGTTATGTGTTGGGTGGCCGTGCCATGGAAATCGTATATGCCAAGGAACAGCTCATTAATTACATTTCTAGAAATGCGGATGTAACTGAAGGCCATCCTATCCTGATTGATGAATTCTTGGAGGATGCTTTCGAATTTGATGTAGATGCCCTGTGTGATGGTGAATCAGTCCATATCGGTGCGGTCATGCAGCATATTGAAGAAGCGGGGATTCACTCCGGTGACTCAGCTTGTGTGCTCCCACCGTACAAAATTACAACCGAAGCTATGGATGAGATCATTCGCATTACAGAAGCTTTAGCCCTTGAATTAAATGTTATTGGCCTCATCAATTTACAATTCGCATATAAGGATGGTATAGTGTATGCCCTGGAGGTGAATCCACGGGCCAGTCGCACAGTCCCATTTGTGAGTAAAGCAACGAATACACCTCTGGCAAGGATTGCATCTCAATTGGCCACCGGAGCAAAATTGAAAGATTTTGAATTAAAACCATGGGACCGCAATTCTCATGTAGCAGTAAAAGAAGCGGTACTGCCGTTCAATAAATTTCCTGAAGAATCGATTTTCTTAAGTCCGGAAATGAAATCTACTGGTGAAGTGATGGGCATTTCAAATTCGATGGGAGAATCATTTCGAAGAGCTTCCATCAGTGCCGGTAATTCTGTGCCAAGCACCGGAACCGTATTCATCTCAGTAAATGATTCGGATAAATTGGATATCATTCCCATTGCCCGAGACCTTACTGAAATCGGGTTTAAGCTTGTGGCCACATCTGGAACGGCCAAAGAACTCAAACGGAATGGCCTTCAGGTAGAATCGGTTTTTAAAGTAGGCGAAGGACGTCCCAATGTGGTGGATGGGATCAAAAACGGTGAGGTGAATTTGGTGATTAATACACCCATGGGCGCACGGGCGCGATATGACGAGGAATCCATTGGCCGGGCTTGTATCCAAAAAGGAATTGAGGCAATTACAACACTATCCGGCGCGGAAGCTGCGGTTAGGGCCATCCGTTTAGGCGGGAGAAAAATTGAGGTGAAATCAATACAAGAATACCATATTTAGGTGTTGGTTCACATTAAGAATCTCTTTTATTTTCGTGCCGTTATGTTAAGCCTTCGACGAAATAATAGACAGAATCGCCGTCGATCCAATTTCTTGGAGGGACACCGGTAGCGTCTATCATCTAGTCACAAAAATACAAATTTGATGAAAGCCCTCCGGATATCCCTGAGGGCTTTTTTTTGAAAGCTATGAAGAAAAAAACCATGAAAAAAGAAAAAATCATACTGGCATACAGTGGCGGATTGGACACATCCATCATTTTGAAATGGCTGGTGAATAAAGGATACGAAGTTGTCTGTTTTATCGGAGATGTGGGGCAGAAAGATGACTTTAAAGCTGTAGAGAAAAAAGCCATGGCTTTAGGCGGCTCCAAAGTACATATCAAGAATCTGCAAAAGGAATTTGTGACCGATTACATTTTTCCTGCTTTGCAAGGAAATGCCTTATACGAAGGGCGATATCTTTTGGGCACATCCTTAGCCCGTCCTGTCCTGGCCAAGGCCCAAATCGACATTGCCCATGAAGAAGGGGCCACCATTGTTTCCCATGGATCTACGGGGAAGGGCAATGACCAAGTTCGGTTTGAATTGGCTTACTATGCTTTGGACCCGAAAATAGAAGTGTTCTCACCGTGGAAGGATGTGGAATTTTTAGATCAATTTAAGGGGCGGAACGATTTGCTGGCCTATGCCGATAAATGGGATATTCCGGTGACTGCCACAAAGAAAAATCCCTACAGTGAAGATGAAAATCTCATGCATATCAGCCATGAAGCGGGCGTGTTAGAAGATCCATCTGCACGTCCCGATGCATCTGTATTCAGCATGACGAACAGTATCAACGATGCGCCTGAGAAGGAAACTATTATTGAAATTGAATTCAAGGATGGTATCCCAATCCAGGTAAAAAATCTAGACGACGGCACACTAAAAACGGACGGCTTGGACATGTTTTTATACCTGAATGAATTGGGAAGTCAGCACGGCATTGGTCGTATTGATATGGTGGAAAACCGATTTATTGGGATTAAATCACGGGGTGTGTATGAAACGCCGGGAGCGACAATTCTCTGGGAGGCTCATCGTGATTTGGAAGGCATTGCCATGGATAAAGAGGTGATGCACATTCGTGATGGACTCATTCCAAAATATGCTGAATTGATTTATAATGGATTCTGGTTTTCACCTGAAATGGATTTCCTGCTCACCTGTATTGCTAAAAGTCAGGAAGCGGTGGATGGGACGGTTCGAGTGGCCCTCCTAAAAGGAAATATTATTACAATCGGCCGGGAATCTCCCACTTCACTTTACGATCAAGACATGTCCAGCATGGATATTGAAGGGGGATTTGATGCGACCGATTCCCAAGGATTCATTAATATCAATGCTATCCGACTGAAAGCGCATAATCTTGTTCTACAACGTAGAAATCCGTACAAATGGAGAAAGGAATCCAGCCATGAGTAAGCTATGGGAAAAGGGTGTCTCCCTCGATAAGGCAATTGAATCTTTCACTGTGGGAAAAGATCCGGAGTTGGACCTTGTATTGGTACCCTATGATTGTAAAGCGTCTAAAGCCCATGCAAAAATGCTGGGATTAAAAGGATACCTCACAGGTAAGGAAGTGGATCAGCTTAGTTCTGCATTAGATCAAATTATCCAGCGCTACAAAGAAGGTGATTTCAGCATCCTTGTTTCACAAGAGGATAGTCAAACGGCCATTGAAGAATATCTTGTGGACACATTGGGTGAAGTGGGGAAAAAGATTCATATGGCCCGGTCCAGAAATGATCAAGTTTTGACAGCACTTCGCCTTTATTACAAGGATGAGTTGTCCGAAATCAAATCTCTCGCTACAGCTTTGACTGAGGGGTTGGATCGATTTGCTGAAGAAAATAAAGGTGTTGAATTCCCGGGATATACCCACATGCAAAAGGCAATGCCCTCTTCAATCCACATGTGGGCATGCGCATATGCGGACAGTATGAAAGATGATGTCAAATCATTGACCATGGTTTTGTCTTTGGTTGATCAATCCCCATTGGGATCGGCAGCAGGATATGGCGTTCCTATCGATATTGATCAGCAAATGACTGCGGAAGCAATGGGTTTTTCAAAAGTACAGGAAAACCCAATATATTGCCAATTGAGTCGGGGAAAATTTGAGCTAGCCTTGCTGCAAACACTGAGTCAGGTTTTACTCACGATCAATCGATTGGCTTCAGACCTTATCCAATTTTCCATGGCTGAATTTGGATATTTCTCATTACCGGAAGAATTTTACACGGGGAGTTCGATCATGCCCCAAAAGAAAAATCCTGACGTATTGGAACTCCTCAGAGGCAGTTATCACATTCTCTTGGGTTATGAGACACAGGTCAAAACCCTGACATCCAATCTCATTTCCGGATATAACCGGGATATTCAATTATCGAAAGAGCCGGTAATGCGCAGTATTAATTTGGCGAAAGATTGTTTGGGAATTTCTGCTGCTGTTATTTCTGGGTTGTCCATCAATAAAGATAAATGCCTAGCGGCCATGACGAGCGAACTGTATGCCACAGAAAAAGCCTATGAAATGGTGAAGGGAGGGATTCCCTTTAGGGAAGCATATAGAAAAGTTGCGGAATCACTCCGAAAGGGAGATTAGTTTTATCAATCCTTTTACATATCCAGACTTACCTTTTCCGGATATCTGTTTAATGCAAACATCTTTGATTACCGATACTTTTCGAAATACCTCACGGCTGTAAATATCGCTTAAATGAACTTCCACGGTTGGGATGTTCACTGATGCTATGGCGTCCCGTAATGCAAATGAATAATGGGTAAACGCCCCGGGATTAATAATGATGCCATCCGTATTACCCATGGCTTCCTGTAGGCGGTCAATGAGGTCACCCTCATGATTGGATTGATACCATTCGATATTATGGCCCTCTGATTCTTCCTGTTCATTCAGCCATTTTTCTATATCAGAAAGTGTTTCATGGCCATAGACATCCGGTTTACGAATGCCGAGCAGATTCAAATTCGGTCCATTTATTACGAGAATATTCAATTCAGCACCTTTAATGATTCTTGAATTAAATCTTCTGTCACATCAGTTGTAGTGGTGGCGTTTCCCAATCCATCCAATACGACAAAATTCAGGCCCCCTTTTTCAGATTTTTTATCTGTTTTAATAAATGGCATCAGGTGATTCCCATTTATATGACGCAATTCGGGCAGGGGTAATCGATTAATTGTTTCAACCAATGTGGATTGTTCTTCTTTTGAAAGTAATCCGAGTTTTTGTGATATAAATCCGGCGCATTTCATCCCCAATGCTACCGCTTCCCCATGTCGAATTCTACCATATCCCAGGTGGGATTCGAGCGCGTGGCCAATAGTGTGACCAAAATTAAGTATTCTTCGGAGGTCACCTTCGCGCTCATCTTTTGAAACGACTTCTGCCTTGATCTCGCAGGATTTAGTGATGGCGTCTTCGTATGGGAATGTATCCAAATTTTCCACCCATGAAGCAATTTCGTTTAGAAAATTCCGATCCCAAATTGCGCCATACTTAATGACTTCACCCAAACCGGCGATGACTTCCTCTCTTGGGAGTGAATCTAAAATATCCGGGTCAATTAATACACCTTGCGGTTGGTAAATCGCACCCACCAGGTTTTTGCCTTCTACAATATTGATGCCCGTTTTTCCACCGATGGAGGAATCAACCATAGCTAACAAGGTTGTAGGAATTTGATAATACTCGATCCCTCGCATAAAAGATGAAGCCACAAAGCCGGCCACGTCGCCCACAACGCCCCCACCTAAGGCAATAATAGTTGCCGAACGGTCGCAGTTTAATTCAACCATTTGGCCAACGACACGGCTGAATTCAGTTATGTTTTTTGCTGATTCACCAACGGGCAGGGTCACGAAATCCGCATCAAAGTCGGCTTCTTTTAAAAGGTTTAAAAGGTCAAAACCAAACAATTCCATTAAATTGAATTGAGATATGATCACCCACTTCTGGCCATGGTTATAGTCCGAAAGGATTGAAGCTGATTGCTGCATTAATCCTGATTGTACATGGATTGGATAGGAGCGGTTCCCCAGGTTGACTTGAATTGATTTCATGAATGGACCTGCTTTAAAATTTGCTCGCTGATCTTTTCTGGAGTTTGCCCATTTGCGTCCACTGTGATGTGGGCCGTATTTTGGTAATAATCTTTTCGGCCATTCCAGATTTTGGTTAATTCTTGGATTCTTTCCTTATCCTGTAAAAGGGGCCGGTCAATTGCGTCCTGTAATCGTTTTGCTATTTCAGGAATGGAAGCTTGAAGGAGCACGACCTTTCCCGTAGATTTAAGTTTATCCCTGTTTTCTTTGGATAAAATTATACCACCGCCACAGGCGGCCACCACATTGGATTTTTCAATATGCGTCAAAGCTTCGGACTCCAGTTCCCGGAAATGAGATTCACCATCATTTTTGAAAATTTCTGATATGGACTTATTACTTTTGACCTCGATATAATGATCCAGATCCAAAAAGGGCATTCCCATCTTTTTCCCCAGGATTTTCCCGACCGTTGATTTGCCCGAACCCATCATGCCGATTAAATATATGTTCATTAATATTTAGCGGTTACTTTCATGTGCGCTTTGAGTTGGTCCATTGAATCGCCGCCGAATTTTTCCAGCAATGCATCAGCCAAAACGAAACAGAGCATACTTTCCGAAATGATTGATGCCGCCGGTACAGCGCAACTATCGGTTCGCTCTTTATGAGCCTCTTTTGCCTCTTTGGTTTCAATATCTACAGAACGCAAGGGCTTGATTAATGTGGCAATGGGTTTCATGGCCATTCGTAGAACAATAGGCTGGGCATTGCTCATTCCGCCTTCAATGCCGCC
>CEPZ01005135.1_pt1 | contig 16376 bp, 15 predicted proteins | sample 530461 | NCBI WGS metagenome assembly CEPZ01 (sample SAMEA2620106, study PRJEB7988) | marine metagenome | isolation source: saline water (ENVO:00002010), including | reverse complement strand
AAACATTTCAGATGACGAAGCTTGATAAAATTTCGCATTTGGGCAGACGTTTCTTACAGCTTCTAAAAGTCGAAGGGTGCCCATGGCAACAATTTTTGCAGTCTCTTCGGGTGTTTCAAACGAAACTCTTACATGTGATTGTGCAGCTAAATTGTAAATTTCATCTGGCTGAGTTTCTTGTAGTAGTCTATAGATATTGCCGGCATCAATCATATTACCATAAGCCATGTCAAAATTTATTACGTTTTCCATATCATTAAAAATATGATCAATTCGATCAGTGGACAACAAGGATGTGCGGCGCTTAATACCAACAACATGATAACCCTTTTGTAACAAAAAGTCGGCTAAATAAGAGCCATCTTGTCCAGTGATGCCGGTTATAAGTGCTGTTTTCGGTTTATCAGTCATTGGCTCTCTCTATAATCATCATAGGTCTTTAAAACTCCTTCTTGAAAAGTAGTGAAATGATAGTTTCCTATTATCTCTTTAAGTCGTTTATTGTTTCCATCTTTTCTAAATTGACCATTCAATTTGTTATTATATACAGTTTCAATATTTTTGTGTACTTGCGATAATAATATCCTCGTCATCTCCTTAATGCTTAAGTTTTCATTTGGAGCAACAATCAAAGGTTCATCACTGTTGTGTTTTTCCAAAAGCATCGGAATTATCTCGCACAAATCATCAACATACAATTGCTGACGCAATGGAGTTCCTGTGCCCCAGAGTTCAATGGTGTCTCCATCTTTAGCTTTAGCAATTTTGGTTATCAAAGCTGCCACAAAATGCGAACTTGATGAGCCAAAATGGTCCCCTGAACCATAAATATTTGTTGGGCAGAATGTTGAATAATTTACTCCATATTGTTTTCGATATGCTTGACACTGAATATGTAGCATTCTTTTAGCGTATCCATATGAAAAGTTAGTGTAAGCAGGAGGTCCGCATAAAAAATCCTCTTCAGAAAAGGGATATGTTTCCATGTTATCGGGATAGGCGCAAGTACTTAAGGACGCCAACAGACGTCCTATACCGCTCAAATACGCTTGATGAACTACATTGGTGTTTATCATAACATTTTCATAATAGTATTCAGCTTGATGTGTTGCATTATCTTTTATTCCTCCCACTCGGCCGGCTAAATGTATCACCGCTTTTGGTTTTATATCTTCAAAAAGTTCCCTTGTTGCGCCTGGATCCTTTAGATCACAATCTGCGGAGGAGATGTAATTCCAATGTGGCCTTTGAAAATTCAGGCGCCTACCCACAAAACCGCTTCCTCCCAATACTAACATATTTTTAGTCATTAAAAAACCTTTCAGAATTTATATTTTTATCATCAATAAATAAATCATAAATCGGCTTCCCAAAACGAAGTTCATGATATCTTACTCCCCATTCTTTAAATTGATTTTCCGTAGTCTTTTGCCAATTAATACCAGTACCAGTTCCTCGAGCAGTCCAGTATATTATTGTATTTCCTTCATCATATAAGTCATTGATTTTCTTAATATTTGACTCCACAGGAACCGATTGAGCATAATCTCTATTTTCAGGCGATTCACAAATCGTTTCATCAATATCTACAAATATAATCATTCATGATTCCCCTTCTTCTTTTCTCAAAGATTTTCTTTTTAGTTTCTCTCCCGATAAAACCACCCGGGGGCCGCCAGTTCCCAAAGACTCTTCTATACTTCGAATACCACGCACTAATTTAATAATTCCGGTCGGTCCTACCGAGGCTTGTTGATCGCTCCCCCACATATTTTGATCTAATGTGATATGGCGCTCGATCCACATAGCGCCGAGGGCAACTGCTGCAAATGTCGAAACAAGTCCGTATTCATGACCACTATATCCGATATCAACATTCCATTTGTTTTTTAAATATTCTATATACTTCAAATTTAATTCTGAAAGGGGAGAGGGATAGGTTGAATTGGTGTGCATGATAACATCCGGACTACATGTCTGAACACATCTTTCAATCTCACTTTCAGTACTCATCCCAGTTGAAATAATCAAAGTATTACACCTATCTCTGGTATATTTACATAATTCCAAATCGGTGATAGATGCTGAGCCAATTTTCATGATGTCGGTATATACCGTCATAAAGTCAGCTGACGGTTTATCCCAGACCGAAGCAAACAGTTTGATCGGCTTTTCTTCTATATATTTATATAACTCATCATATTCTTCTTTCTCAAACTCAATTTTCTTTTTATAATCAATATATCTTAGTTCTCCCCACGGTGTAGAACGAATTTTTTCTTTTTGCTCAGATGGGACACAGATGTCGGGGGTTCGTTTCTGAAACTTCACATAATCACAACCCGCGACTACCGCGAGATCAATTAACCTTTTAGCAAGATCAATGTCTCCGTTGTGGTTAATTCCTATCTCAGCTATTATTTTAACTTTTGACATTTATAATATCCTTTTCGTTAAGAAGTGCTTGAAACGTTTCCAAATCCGCCCTGTAGTCCACATCAATTTTATGATGATTAAGCTTGTAAAATACACTATTTGGTTCAAACATTAAATCATGCAACTCATCTATAATATCTACTTTATAGCAAGCTACAAACATACTCAATCTAATACATTGAGGATAGTCTTGCCTTCTATATAAAGCGTGATCTACTACCAATGTAGCTTTTTGGTGTTCTTTCTCATAAAAAGCTAAATAAGGATGTTCTATCACGTCTTCGCAACAAAGTAAAGACTTTTCGGCGCGTGTACAATAATAATTGTAAATTGTTTGAATATCGGCCCATGTTCTTTCGGGATAAGTTAAATATAACATAATAATAGTGGCATTGCAACCAATATGTTGACTGTCAACAAAATGCTTCATTACTGCTTTCATAGAAGTTGTGTCTTGTGCGATCTCTTCAGGTCGCTCCACCACCTTTATATTTAAAGAATCCGCTTTTTCTTTGATAAATTCGTCATTGGTCGAAACATATAGTAATTTTCTATATTCCTCGGGTATTGTTTTTGCTGCATGCTCAAACAACATGCGGTTTTTAAATGGAAATCCTTTTGAGCCTTTGCGCGCAGGAATTAAAAAGTAACAATTTTCAAAACTCATTCCATATCCAGAACTTTCTCTATTTGCCCCGAATCTACATACTGGCGCGCCTGCAAAAAAACATCCATTGGCATGTTTCCAAAGTTTACAGGCATGCCATGTATATCATTTAATACCTTTGTCGCATCATCCAATTCTAACACATAATTGTGAAAATTTTCATCACAAACTGGTTCCCCCAACACATTGTATGTTATACCAAAGTGTTCTGTCAGTTGGGGCTTCACCATACGCCACATTTCTGTTCCCGGGTATGCAGTTGCGGTAAACATTGTGGCATTAACAGATTTTACTGCATTTTCATATTCAGTTGTTCCCACTGTGAAATTATCGGACCAAAATTCTTGTTGCCATTTAATAAAAGCAACACTAGTTTTTAAATGTTCTAGCTCTTCTCCAGGAAAAGCCATAATCCATGTACAATTGCCGTGGACATTAGCCTTTTTGCAATTTTCAACAGCAGTTACCATGGTAGTTGGAAATTGATATAACTTTCCGTTAATCTTTTTTGGTGTCAACCCATTTTTAAGAATGAAACCTCCCTTCTTCATAACTGTTAAAGTGTGTTCAGACGCAGATTCGGCCCCAAAGCCAATATAAACACAACCAGAGGCAGCCATATCAAATATACGATCATCAGCTTCATCCATTCGCGTATGGGTGCCCCACCTAATTTCATCTAACCCATATTCCTTAAAAACCGGTACCATCTGTTTAGTTCTTCTTCTATCCACTGCAAAATTGTCGTCTGGAAAGCCAATGAAATCTAGACTATACTTGTCTACATACCCTTTTATTTGTTGTGCTATGTGTTCACTGGAACGCATGCCGTAGTTTCTTTCTCCTTGGGCGCCTCTGTAACAGAAGGCACAAGAATATGGACAACCCCGGCTACTAACCGTAGTCAAACTTCTTTTCATCTCAAACGGTGTAGCAGAGCTATTATTAGCTGCAATGCCCCAAACCGGGACTTTAATGTAGTCTTCTAATACATTGTGTCCATATGGATCAGACTCTAATAAGTCCCAAGCAGCGTAAGGAATAGCGTCCAAATTCATCGGCCTATTGCCCTCATAACAGAAACGAGATTTACCACCAATTTCTCCTATGTAGAACGGGCTCAGTTTCCCAGAAAGCGTAGCCTTGCGGGTGCCTAACTCTTTGATTGTTTTTGCATCTTTAAGTATCAAAAGAATAATATCATCTCCTTCAGAGCGCCCAATACCATCAAGCTCTGGAATCCACTTAAATAATCCTGTCTTAATTTCTGTTGCAAGTCCGTTTCCCGTAACTAAAAAACAATCTGGCTGGTGTTTCCTTACGATTTTTGCTATCTCTTCTTGCCATCTTAGTGTGGTGATCTTTCCAGAAAAAGCGATAACATCTTGATCACCGGTCCTTTTTAAATGTTTAACTATGAGAGCTTCTGCTTCTGTGTATGATAAGTGTCTGCCGTTAGGTAAATTTCTTTTCGTTGCGATTTCATCTTTAATTCTATAGGCGTTCAAATCAAGAATATAAGGCTGCGCGCCACACTGTCGCACTATCGCAGCTAAAATTCCCGGCCCTTCGGGGGGTACGTTGGGAGCAGCGGTCTCTCGTAAAGGCATATTAATAAAAGTAATTTGCATCCCTTTAAAGCTATTATGAGAAAAATATTTTATTAAATCTGTCAGTGGTGGCAATGTATTCTGTAGCATTTATTTCTCCTTTTTCGGCTATCTTATATGATAAATTATTAATTTTTATTTCCGGTATTATCTTAATTTGTTTTTTATTAAAGTGTTAGTAAGTTCACGCGACATCAAATAGGGGCTACGTCTACAATTCTGTCTTTGTTGGCGCTCAACGGCGCCCTTGGCGTGATTAATGCCATGTACATTAATGGCGCCCATTCTAAAAAATATAGTCGCTCTATTTTTACACTTAGAAACGTTTCCATGATGAAATAGTCTTGCATCAAAAACTATAACATCTCCTAGACTAGATTCTAAATTAATCTCTTGTTGTTCTCGAATTCTAACGCGGCCACTAATCGTGTTAGAGCCTTTTCCTTTCGAATTTTTATGACTTCCCTCTATAACGGTCAAACCTCCACCATCGTTATGATCTTGTAAATATATGGCTATACTATAACATCGATAAGGGACGTCAGATTCTCCCTCTATAAAACTATATTCTTGAGGTGGGGGAGTCTTCATGTCTCTTACTTGTGTATCATCATGATAGCCGTAAGCTTTAAAATTATAATGGATGTCAGAGTGATGTAAATACATTAGCCTATTATTGGTTAATGTTCTTAATGGTTCCATAATGGCATATGTAGAAAATAGCTTATGAAGAAAAAACAATTTTTTGTCATTAAAGGCGTCAGGTTTTGCTGATTGTCCAATAGCTTTATTTTGAGTATCTTTAAAATAATCTACTATTATCTTCTTATATGCGAGAGCAATCTGCGGCTCAATGGCATTTTTAAGGACCACATATCCCTTTTCATCCATTTCGTCTTTAATGGTAAGTAATTTGGGTTGTGTGTAAAAATAATAATTTTCCAATAGGCAATCCAACTTCAACTTTTGTGGATAATGAACATCAATCATTCTTTTAAAATATTTTAAGTGAGGCTCGAGCGCGTGTATATCGTGCCTATATACTTTAGTGTTGGCGCCATTAACATTTGCCATGGCGTTTGGTTTTTTATATTCATCATAATACACATTTCCGAATCTTCCAAAATTATAAAAAGAAAAACCGGTAACATAAAGAAATTCTATCTCATAATTTAAAAGTATGCTGAGTCCAGATAAGCCAGTATTCCCTGTTGTTCCTGCGTCTTTGTAAATTTTAAATAAATGACCATCACAAACATTGTGCCATGGAATATTCCACTTATCTATCCATGTGGTTCCTTTATCTACGTCCCACATAGATAAAGAAGGGCATAAGATAAACTTTAAAGTTTTTACCCACTCTAAATTTTGAGATATAGCCGCTATAGTCGGAGCATTTAAACAACTAACTAATATGTCAGTTCTTTTGCCATAATCTTCCCAACGATGAGGGGGGACAGCTTGAGTTTGATTAACTCTAATGACTACATCATGACTGTCGATGTGGGCGCCCATTTTGGCGCCAATCAAATGCGGAGATGGACCAACAAAACACACTTTTTTATCTTTAAGCAGTGTGCTTAATCTTTCATCTTTAACATAGTCGGTAAAACCGTCTACAAACTTAGTAGTCCCGTATTGGTTTTCCATGGAACCCAATTGTGCCAATTGTTCTTCTGGTAACGCGTTCGAACATTCCCATGGGGGCGGCGTGTCTAAAATTGGGACACCCGCGATCTTGTCGTCTAAATTTCCATACCATTTTTGTGACATTTTTTTTACCAAATAAAATTTTCTTTATAGTGATTTACAATAGAAATAATTTCTTTATCAAAAATCTTTTTGGGATACCACCCAAGAGATCGCAATTTTGAATCATCTAAAGCGTAACGCACATCTTGCCCTTCACGAGCAAATGATAAATCAACATATCCTTCCCAATTTTCAGATATGCCTGTAAAGGCGCCAATAATTTTCTTAATTGTATCTCGATTGGACTGCTCAAAACCGCCGGCCACATTGTAAATTTCGTTTACTTTTCCACCATCAATAATTGTCATGACGGCGCGGGATGTGTCGTCGGCGTGTAACCAATTTCGTATGGGTGTTCCGCCATTGTGAAGTTTTATCTTTTTCTTTCTTAATAAGTTTTTGACAGATAAAGGAATCAACTTCTCAGGATATTGTCCTATTCCATAATTGTTAGTAGGTCGCAGAATATTATAGCGTATTCCATATGTGCGGGCCCACGCTATAATAAGCATATCAGCCGCAGCTTTTGATGCTGAGTATGGGTTGCTAGGTTTCAATAAATCGCTTTCCGTATGTTCTCCTGTTTCAATATCCCCATATACCTCGTCGGTACTAATATGAAAAAAGATTGGAACATCATTACAATTCGCAGGCTTAAACCTTACTAAATCTAATAAATTCTTAACTCCTAAAATATTGCTACTCATAAATTCATCACTACGAATAATGCTGTTTCCTACATGAGATTCCGCCGCGTAATTAATCACATAATCACAGTCACACAAATAAGTTAAATCTTTCAAATCAATTTCTTTAAATTTAAAATTAGGATATTTGTAGAATTCATCCAACAAGTCAGGATTGGCCGCATACGTTATCTTATCAATTCCATATACAAGCCAGCCTCGTTCTAATGCTCTGCGCGTGGCATAAGAGCCCATAAACCCTAAACATCCCGTGATATATACGATTTTCATTTATCTCCCTTAAAAAACTCGTGCACCACTTTTTCAATATAGTTCAACTTTTCTTCTGTTAGTCCCATATAGGTGCCCAAGAAAAACGAATTAGTGGTTACTAATTGAGCAATAGGAAACGCTTCATACAAGTTTCCATAAGGATAAGCCAATTGAGTATACCCGGGATGAGCCAATATGTTGCCAGAGAAATAAGATCGAGTCTGAATCTTGGCTGTTTCTAAATGATCAACGATATCGAAGCGCGTAAAAGGAGCGCTTTTCTTAATAGTAAGCAAAAAGGCAAACCAGCATGGATCGGATTTTTCTGTTGCAACTGGCAAGTGGAAATACTCTTCATATGGCTCAAAAATCCCGCGTAGGCGCTTCCAGTTTTTTCTCCTGGCAGCATCTAGTTCAGGCAATTTTTCAAGCTGTTTTAAGCCTATTGTAGCCTGCAGATCCAATGGTTTAAGGTTATATCCGATCTCATCAAAGACATATCGATGATCGTAGACTGCATCTGGCATGCCGGGAAGCCAATTATTAAATCTCATACCGCATGCGGTTCCTCCTGTCACGTTGCCAGGTTTGAGAGAATTACAGTAACATGCTCTTCCCCAATCTCGAAAACTAGCCAACAATGTACGTGTCAATTGGCTATCAGTAGCAATAAAGCCGCCCTCTCCCATTGTCATATGATGCGCAGGAAAAAAAGAACATGTTGACATATCGCCATAAGATCCCAATTTTTTACCATCATAATATGAACCCAATGCATCACAAGCGTCCTCTAAAAACACCAAATCATATTTTTGAATTAAACCCATAAGACGATCCATGTCTGGTGGGTTGCCTAAAACATGAGCAAACATAATTGCTTTAATAGACGGATCTTCTTTTAGTGCTTTTTCCACTTTATCTAAATCCAAATTTAAACTTGGCAACTCCACGTCTACAAAAACAGGTTCTAGGTTATTTTGAATAATAGGATTAATGGTAGTAGGAAAACACACCACTGGCGTTATGACCTTGTCTCCATCTTTTAGTTGTTTCGAAAATCTTCTAGATTTAGTTGCAGCAACCATCAAAAGATTCGCAGAGCTTCCGGAATTTGTTAATGTACCATGCCTTTTTCCTAAAAATTTAGGAAATTCAAGTTCAAAATTACGACCTTGTCGTCCAAAAATCATCCATCCGCTCAACAATTGTCGAATAGCTGCTACATATTCTTCTGAATCAAACATGGGCCCCGAATAGGCCACCCAGTCTTTTTCGGCTTCCCAGCTTTCTGCTTGTTGTTGGTCTTGAATATAATTGTCAACTAACGTTAAAATTTGGTCCAATTTACTATACATTCGCGAATTCCTTTTTCTAATCCATATAGTTGGATATTTAAACTGTCCAGGGCTTTAGAGCACCCAGTATACGAGTTTGCCATTGTCTCGTTCTCTATAATAACATTACTTTTGGCCATTGTCAAATATTTTATTTTTTTTGCTAAATCACTAAGTTGTGTTTTTTGAGTATAACACAAATTAATATCTTTAGGGACAGAAACTTCAACATTTTCTATTAAAAATTCCACCACTTTTCCCACATCTTGTGCATAAAAATAATCCATATATTTATCTTGATGAATTATTGCACCTTCTCCCTTCATCAGATTATTAAACGAGGCACGACATAAGCGCTGGGGTTCTTCTTGTATGCCAAAACACCCAAATAGTCTTAAATTATAAATGTTGGAATCCAAAAGGGCAATTTTTCTAGCTATAAGATTTTTCGAAAGTCCATAATAATCTGCAGGCAAGCAATTAAATATTTCCTTTTCCACAGCATTGTGTATATTGCATTCCCTATCGAAAGCTGCGCCTGAGCCAAAATTGATCATGAGATTATATTCATCAGCAAATTTACTTAAATTATTAAACATGGCCAAATTATCAAATAGATCGTTGACGTTTTCAGGTTGATTTCGTTTTCCTCCTTTAATCGCCGTATGGATGACTACATCAATTTTATTATTTTTAAAAAAATTTTCAACATCTTGCATAGAACGCGGATCCAAAGTGGTGCGATCTGTGGTTAAAAGCTGGTGCTTTTTCTCTGAAAAATAATTTATTAGCTCCTGACTTATGAATCCTTTTGATCCTGTAAACAGTAGATTCATTTTACATTCCGGATCGCTCAATAATATTTTTAATACCACGGTGGGTATCTTCTTGTGTGTCGCCCAACAAAGCTATATTAATATGAGGAGCTAATTTGATTGCTAAATATTGTTCAATTAAAGGGTTTTTTCGATTAATGCCTCCTGTAAGGTATAAATTTTCAATTTCTAATTGTGAAAGCAATTCACAATATTGCTCTATATAACCTTTAAATAAAGACGCTATAAACTGTTGTTTGGTAAAATTGTTTTCCAAAATATTGAAAATGCTTCCGCCGTTTTTAAAATTATAGGATTCGGAAAATATATTTAAATCAAATTTTAGTTGCGCATCTTCAAGATGAACAATTTCTAAGATTTTAAACTCATCAAACAAATCAACTCCCATGCTTTTAAAAAATTTATAATAAGATTGAAGGGCGCGGCCGCTGGGGATGTGGCTTTGAGTAAAGGATTTGCCTAAAATCTGAGAGCCTGTTCCCAGATTTAATATGTAATCTTTGCTTTTCAACTCTACGGATTCTCTGACACATTCAGTATCAGCTAATGCGCTATAGAATTCTTTTCCATTACGCTCGCCTAATAATTGTAAATTTTTCTTTCCCATAGGCGAATGATGTTGATGTTGATGAAAAGTTTTTTCATCTTTAAAAATTCCACTTATCAAATCTACATTGTCGTGCTCTTTAATTAAAGACTTCCAGGAGTGATAAATGTTATCTTTATAGCCTCCATTCATAATAGAACAACTAAAAATTTTACTGCAATTTTCATAATGGGAAACAACGTTGACTAAAACATCCCATATCTCATAACTACTAATTTGGGCTATATGTTGAAATGGAGAAGGAAAAAATAATGACTTACCTAATTTCTGGCTTTTTCTATCATATTCAGCTGTTTTAATAAATGATGCACCAAAATCAATTAATAAATAATTATTCATAAATTTCTCGAATAGCTTGTTTAATACATCCTATCATAGCAGCATCTAATCGCACAGGAACAAAACGAGTGTCTCCAAAGTTATTTAAAACCACAAAAGTGGTTTTATCTCCCAAAGTCTTCTTATCTTTTTTAATCAATTCATCAATAGTATTTAAATTTAAATTACTGAGTGTGGTTGTGTCAATTAAATCGCGGCATTTTTCATCATACAATTTATTATAAAACCCAAACAACCCGTTAACTGTTAGCATCCCTACCACAACCGCTTGACCATGAGATATTTTATAATCCGATAACACCTCAATAGCATGCCCAACAGTATGTCCATAGTTTAAACTTTTACGAATATCTAATTCAAATTCATCTCTTTCCACTACCGCCTTTTTAATCGCTAATGCTCTTTTTATTAATTCCGGATAAAATGTCTCATTCGTTACTTTGCCACTTAATACTCTGTTGCTGTAGAATTGGATCAACTCTTCATCGGCCATCGCGAAAAGCTTTAAAATTTCTCCTAAGCCCGATTTTAGATCACCTTCGGAAAGGGTTTTTAAAAAATCAAAGTGGATTATTACCTTTGTTGGTGCAGAAAAAAGAGCTAATTGGTTTTTGACATTTAAATAGTTGATTCCTGTTTTACCTCCGATACAGCTATCACACATTGATAATAATGTAGTAGGAAACAGATACCAATCAACCCCTCGTTTAAAAATAGCTGCAGCAAAGGCGGCTATATCCTGCGTAATGCCGCCCCCTATCGCTAGTACTTTATTTGCCTTATTAAATTTCTTTTCATTTAAAAAAGCAATAAAGCTTAATACTGTCTCAATGTTTTTGTTTTCTTCGAGAGGATCTATTATGTATTTTTCAATGTCAATGCTATCGAGAGGATAAAGAGCTAATACGTTTTTATCTATTAAGATAACATCCCCCGGATTGCAATACTCAGAAAAATTCGACAGGAAGGTCTTTTCGCTTAAAACAACTTCATAATTTCGAGGAGACGAATGAACACTAAATTGATGTGCAATTTCATGATCGTAATTGAGAGAAGTGTTGTCAATACAAAATTGCTGTTTCACTCTTACTCGATGCCCCTATCTTTAATCATATTGTGGCTCCAGGAGTTTTTTAAATATTCAGATTTAATCTGTGATACCAAAAGAGGAGTATCTGTTTTTACTGCCTCTTCTAAAACATCTCCCTCCATAAACTCTTTAGATGAAATTTGGCCTTTACGAAGAGGCACAGCTAAATACACATCATCTACTTTTAGGGTATGCCCCTTAGGGAAATTTTTCTTAAAGTAAACTCCTCGCTTAAGTGCGTCTAGATATTTCTTCTCTTTAGTTTCAATAATTCGTCGCTGCTCGTGTGATGTCCCGCACATTTCTCGAGCTTTATGAAAAGCTTTAAAATATTCATCCATTTGATGAGGTAGTGAACAATATTTGGAAACCTCTTTTTGGACATGTCCCTCTGGATATGGAATATCTACATGTCGTTCCCACGAGCGCGCTCCTTTAGCATATGAAATTAACATTGAATTTGCCCAATCGGTATATTCATGAGTCGAGTGACCAATAACAATATCGGGATATCTTTTCACCAAAAAATCAATTTGATTAAGTTCTAATTCATGGTCTTCGGAAGGATAATTAGAAACACAATGATTAATGGCTAATGGAATCTGTCGGTTGACAAAAAATTTCACCATATCATCAATGTCCTTGAGGGTGGCGCCTCCTGTGCTGGCGATGATGGGTTTCTTAATTGAGACCAACTTTTGCAACAGAAACCAATCATTAATATCCGAACTTGCAATTTTTAAAATTTCACACCCCAGTTCTACAGCCCACTCTACTGCCGTTTCATCAAACGCCGTTGCCATGGGAATACATCCTCCCTGTTTGATTTTTTGAACCATCTTTTGATGTTGTTTTTTAGTCATCTTGGTGGCGCGCGTTTTAGAGATGTATCTTAAATCCTCTCGATCTGCGTAATCTTTGTGGATAAAATTGTCTACATCTCGTATTTGCAATTTTATTGCGGCTTTAACGCCGTTATATCTAACAACTTTAGAATATTCTTCAATAAGTTTGTATCCACGTTCCAAAGATCCCCAGTGATTGTTTGCTATTTCTAAAACAAACAAATCTCCAAACAACCTCTTACAAAGATTTCTATATTCTTCCCCAACTTTCATTACTTTATTCTCCTTCAAATTTCATGTCAGTTAATTCTCCCGGCGAAAAAGTGCCGTCTTGATTTAAAATGGCCGATACTTTGGGTTCGTGTTTTTCACTCGGATCAGTAAACACTTCACAAAGAACAGGTCCCCTGTGTATCATACACTTTTCTATTACATTAGATATATCATCATTTTTAGCTATTGTCAAGTACTTTATTCCATATGCGTCTGAAATCTTCCTTAAATCGGGACACGACACCCCACTTTCAATATTTGTGCCCACATATCGAGAATTAAAATAATTTTCTTGCGTAAGTTTAATAGAAAGATATTGCCCATTATTAATAACAAAAATAACCAAAGGTAAATTATGATGCACTACAGTTTGAAGCTCTTGAATGTTCATTTGCAAGCTTCCATCTCCTTCAATGCAAATAGTTTTTCTCTTGTTATTAGCAAAGCAAGCACCAATTGCAGCCGGCAATCCATATCCCATGCTAGCACATCCAACATTAGTGAAGAGCCTCTGCTTCCCTTTGAGTTTCATTACTTTCAATGTAATTACATGAGCCGAACCATTGCTTGTAACCGTGGGAACCTCTTCTGGTATCAATTCGGACAGCGCTTCAACAAAACAATAATTACTAGCAAAAGCTTGCACATTGCGGCGCTTAGGGTGCACATAAATCTCTTCACTGCGCAATTGTCGGCAACGATTGCGCCATGAGTCAATAGACAAAGCAACATTTTTCAGTCTCTCATCTTTTATTAAAGCTTTTAAGAATTCATTAGCATCCGAGTGAATTTTTAAATCAGCCGTTATATTAAACTTGTTCATTTCGTATTTATCAATATCTATCATTGCTTTATACGCATTTTTTGCGAACGCATCATATTTGTAGCCTGTCATTTTGATATTTAAACGGCTACCCACAGCAAACACAAAATCGGCTTCTTGTACAATGTGATTGGAACTTCTGTGTCCAAGAACTCCAATTCTACCACAATAGTAAGGATAACTTTCATTGACCACATCTACTGCCGAGTGGGCGCCTGTCGCTGCCGGAATATTATATTTCTTCAAAAACTTGTCTAACGATTCTTTTGCCCCGGGAGAAAGACGTATTCCTCCTCCTAATATCATTAATGGCTTTTGAGAGTTTTTTAATTTTTCCATAAACCTGGAGATTTCTTCATGAGTAGGAGATGGGGCAATATAACAATTTGTATAACTCTTCAATTGTTCAGGATTGATCTCTTGAGCTTGAATATCTAATGGAATGTCCACCCAGGACGGGCCCGGTCTGCCAGTTATAGCGCTTACATACGCTTTTTCTAAAGCATAACGAATATCCTCTTTGTCATCAACGCGCACAGCATATTTGGTCACATCTTTCATCGTGTTGACAATATCAAACTCTTGATCGCCTACCTGGCGACAGCCGGTGCCATCTGATAGTTGGGTTGTTTGAACTTGTCCCGATATAATCAACATAGGAATAGAATCAAGCCACGCGCCCATAACTCCGGTAAGTGTGTTGGTGCCGCCCGGGCCAGTTGTTACGATTCCCACGCCAATGTGCTCATTAATTCTCGCATAACCTTCTAAAGCCATGGCGGTGGCCTGTTCATGATGATTGCAAACATAAGATATTTTTTCCGAGCTTCCAAGAGAATCAATCAAATGCATACAGCCGCCACCAGAAATAGTAAAGACGTGTTCTATATTTTTAGATTCTAAAAACTTAATTACGTAATCTGAGACCTTCATATTATCCTCGACATGTAGAAAAGCCACCATCAGCTATGATATTTTGACCAGTAATATATGTGTTATGAGAACTAGCTAAAAAACAAGCAACAGTGGCTATTTCTTTTGGTGTGGCCATCCTCTTTAAAGGAATGTTATGAGTTATGTTTTCTATTTCATCATCAGTTAACATACTTTGTGTCATATCTGTCATAACAAAACCAGGAGAAAGCGAGTTTACCAAAACGTTATAAGGAGCCAATTCGGCCGCCGATGTAATAGTGAGACCATTGAGAGCGTGCTTGCTCGCGGCGTAGGCGCCTCGTCTAGAAGCACTCATAAAAGACCACAAAGAAGAAATATTTACTATTCTACCATACATATTCTTTTTCATGTTCAAGCTTACTTCTTTTATTATTTGGAATGGTGCCGTAACGTTAACTTTTAAGACCTCACTCCAATCATCATTATTCAAATCATTGAGAGTGTTTTTAATATTAATGGCTGCATTATTAACGCAAATATCAAAATTAATATCTGCAGCGTAATCTAAAAAATTATCTAAATCCTCTTGAATACCAAAATCTACTTTTCTATAATTAATATTTTCATCGCATAAATCCCAGTCGGTCTGGGTTCCCGTGATTAAAACTTTAGCTCCTGCATCTGCCATCATCTTGGAGATACAACGACCGATTCCCCGGGTACCCCCAGTAACTAAAACCTGGCGCCCTTGAAAATTATGCGAAAATATGCCTAATCTCATCAAAGTCCCCATTTATATTTCCAATATTCTTGGATAATCTTGTCATAATCGATTGATTTCTTTTGTTGGCGCACTTTCCACGTACATTGATCTTCGTGCCATCGATAAAAATAGCCTAAGTGTTGGGGGACTGGGTAGATAAAAATATTATTATCTGCTAAGGAGCAGAACATGTCATAATCTTCAGCACCAGAACAGTCCAATTCTTTCTTTTCGTGAGCTTCCATTTTAAGAAAGGGATAAATTTCTTTATGATATATAACAGTGGGAGTATTAACGGGGCTTTTTATCATACATTGATTTTTAAATTCTTCTAAATTACGATATACATGTGATTGTTTGCCAGTAAAGCCTTGTGTGCTCGTTCCTATAAGTTCGCTTTGTAGGCATTTAATTTTTGTGGGAGCATGAGCGAAAATTTTCATACATTTAGAAACATAATCATTCGAAACATAATCATCAGAAGCAATAAACGTTAAATAATCTGTATCCACGTTTTCAAACGCATGTTCAAAAGCTTCACGATAAGAATTAGAATATACGTTTTTAACACTAACCATTTTTAATTTGTCATAAAGCTGTACTTGTGACTCCAAATAAAGGACAGTGTCATCTGTACTTTCGTTGTCATAAGCATACACTTCATAATTTTCATAGTCCTGTGATAGTGTGGATTCTATACATTGGGGCAAAAACTTCATTGAATTATAACACGGTATTATGAGTGCAATTTTTGGTTTCATAAGGCTAATAATTGTTCTACTCTATTAGTATAACAGTGATTATCTAAAACGTTTTGTCGGCTTTCTTCCTTTATATCGTTCAATTCTTTTTCAGTTAGAGACAAATACTCCTTCGTCAGTTTCACTAGCGCTGCCGGATCATTTGAAGTTCTAACGTTTGGAAATAGATTTTCTAATTGTGTAACCTTATCAGATATCATTAAGCCGTTTAGCCCCAGTGATTTAAATGTCCTCTCGTTGGTGTCCTTTCCTAATATTCTCTGATAGGCATCATGGATATTTAAGGAAATTTTACTATTATACAATAATAAGTTTTCCTGCTCGTGACTTAAATTCTTATTAACAAAAAATCCACAATTTAATCCACTTTTTTTAAATTCAATA
>CEPZ01087541.1_pt1 | contig 16382 bp, 39 predicted proteins | sample 530461 | NCBI WGS metagenome assembly CEPZ01 (sample SAMEA2620106, study PRJEB7988) | marine metagenome | isolation source: saline water (ENVO:00002010), including | reverse complement strand
CCCGGAGACGTTCATGTCTACAAATGCGGAGAATTCGAGAGGATCTTGGCTGACAAGGGTTCCTATTTCAGTCCTGCCTTCGGGGCCGGATGCTGCCAATCCCTCTTCAATGACAATCGCAAACGTATCATCGCCCATGTCCGCCGAGACGAGACGTAACCTGATTGGTTGTATTTGTCTCCTGACCGGGCTCAGTTGTAATGTTTTATCCCCAGATGTTTGGGCTCTGGCTTCATATCATGCAGAAGACTTGGCGCTTACGCATGGTCTCTCCCCAGAAGACTTCAAAGCATTTCTCCAGGACATTATGCCGATGATTGATCGTAATCGTCAAGGCAACCCAGCATCTTGCCTGTTCTGAGCCTTTCCATAGCCGGGAAACAAGCTGATATAATCCGGCAACAGGAAAGGACTACAGACATGGGATTGAACTTCAACGACCTGTACAACGACCTGAGGCCCCACATCGGCCATGAATTGGAATGCGTCGGTTATCGGGGTGAGAATGATGACAATCCAGTCAATATCGCAATCGAATGCATTACTTGCGGTTGCGTCCTTCTCGACGCCAATACGCCCGCTTACATCATCCATGATGACGTTGACAGAGGCTGTGAAGGCATGGATGACGCTGACTCTAACGGCAAACGCTATGGGTGTGGCGTTTATAGTAATGCCAAAGCCGCTGAGGAGTTGGACGTAGAGTATCTGCTTGTAAGACTTTACGGTCCATCTGAGGAGGCAGCAATGCACAATGCCTTGGAGTGGTGTAATACGAATGGCTTCTCCATTGCAGAATGAATCTCCATTGCCGAAAATTTGGCTGATATAATGGGTCAACAGGAAAGGAACCTATTATGAGTTGTTATGAATGGGAACGAGGAACTATCAGAATCCCGGCAGGGCAATATTCCGCATTCCGCAAGAAAGTCCTTGCGGCTTGGAACAAGCGGCAGAAGTATTTGCTGAAGGTTGCTAAGGAAGTCCATGCCCGACTGAAAAAGGCTGGATACCGCAAAAGAAACTTCGACTTCGGCAATCATTTCAGAGAGAACTTTGAACAACTCATCTCCTTGACCAGAGAGAACTCGTTTCTCCATGCGGATAACGAAGATGACCGATGGATTATCTCTCGTCTGCTCTTTGACGATGATAAAAAGCCGCATCTTCCCAAACAAAAAGACTTGAAGCTTGTTCCTATCAGTAAGCAGACAAGTATTCATTTTGATGATGCTTCGATCTCGTTCAACGATGAGAACAAGACGGTTACTTGGAGCGTTTCGGAAAACAACCATGCTGTTGAAAGGGCTCATGAACATCCGATGGCGGGAGTCCTGTTTGAAGCTTTGGAGAATGTTGAATGGAAGCGAAAATCAGGCGGTACTATTGTCAAGAATGACGAGTATCATCGGGAAAGCTACGAGGAAGATGGGGGCGGTAATTACGCTACTCATCGGTACGGTCCCTTGGGCGGCGAAAAGACTGGACGTAAGCGTCATGCTCCTCCGATTGGTGGATATGGATACCAACCGATGGGGCTCAGCTTTTCCATTACCCATACGACTCGTCGTTTCTGATTTCCATTGCCAAAATTTCGCTGATATAATGGGATGAAAGGAAAAAAAACATGCCTCATCCTTGGAAAGAAACTGCCAACTTCGACCGCATTGTCAAACATTGCGGTAAACCCAGAGTCGTTACCTACAAAAAGGCTTGGGCACTCCACGAAGCTGGTCAAGGTCAACGACTTATGACCATCACTCCCAATGACGAAGGTGGTAGAGGAACCCTTTGGGGAACCGTTGGCTATCATTACGTCAATCGTATCGAAATTGTCCTGTTTCCCAAACCCTTCCCCCAAGCTGTCGATATGATTTTCAACATCGACGTTGGCCAAATCGAAGGAATGTAACATGAAAACGATCCCCGACGATCAGGCAGTCGATGAAATCAACACAGCCATTGCTGAAATGGACCTCGATGGTCTTGCCCAAACGTATACGATGATTGTTGAAACCCCAACGACCGTCGTTGTTCATGCCGGTGGACAAAGCGAACCGCATCGCAATGGCGTCATGGGCGGGTACGATGGCGTTCATTGTCCGAACTGCGGGAGCGAAGGTATCGAAGCGGGCAAGATGGAGGCTCATGGGGCAGATCAGGCATTCATGAACATAACATGCCAAGATTGTGATGCCGAATGGACAGAGGACTACAAACTTTCCGGTATCAGCGAAGTTGTGAATGCGGATGGAGAACCTGTTTAATGTATGTCATTCGTTGTATAAACAAAACGGACTCCATCAACGATGGTCACCCATGCAGGCTCTATTGGAGCAATGAGAATGGTTGGGGGGACCTCTTTTCTGCCGACGCTTTTGAGTATAACAACTGGCATCTTCCCCATGAAGGCGAGTGGGCTGAATTCAGCGATGCCGAATTTGGTCACTTCTGTCATTCTCCTATCGAAGATGGCGAAACGTCTCTTGAACTTCCAAGCGGTAACTTTATCGTTTTCGAGAATGCGGAAAGTGACCCGGATGGAACGCAACATGTACGCTACGTTGCGGCGGACAGGGAAACTGAACTTGCCTATTGGATTGAGGATGAATGGCAAGATGAACCGAGAGAAGTCATGGGAGCAATCATGGGAATGCTTACTTCACAATTCCATAGCGAACAGATTGCTTGATATAATACGCCATGTACACAACGATCAAAGAAGTCAGCGACGGAAACAGGGCATTAAACGTAAGCGTTACGCCTGTCGTTGACTACAGAGGCGTACTTGTCTGCCCCGATGGTTATGGGGATTTTTCCTCTGCTGACGGAGAAGGCGAACCCATACTCCTCGAAATCTGCGAAGGCAAGCTCCGCCTTGTCATTTGGGGCGACATTAACAAAGAAGACCCGACCCATATTATCGACCTTGAAGGGGCAAGGGAAGATAAAAGAAAGGATGAGCCATGACTAACATTAACTGATTTTCCCGTCCTCTACCGTCTCTGCGGTGGAGGATCACTGGAAATCGGGGCGTAAGAACCCAAAGTCCAGTGTGCATATAAAACCGAAACATGGTTGCAGACCCTATCAACGGGACGGGACGGACCACGGTAACGTATGCGGGTCGCTGCTAATGGTAATAGCGGTTCTCCACCGCTGAGGGTTTCAGAAACCTTTAGCTTGGAGAAAAAATCATGACAACGCTCAAATGCATGTCGTCCCATTTGGACGGCGCACACTGTGGACTTGGCGACTGGTATCCAGAAATCGAACAAGGCATCCAAGATGCCCTCAATCAGGGTCCAAACGCTGAATGGACAACTGGTTGGTATGCCTCGAAAAAGGAGATCGCTTCTGCGAATATCTCAAACGATCAAGGCAAACTCCATATTCAAGTTTCGGTAAGCGATGAATTCGATACGCCCGGAATGGGCGAACGTATTATTGATCACACCACCGACTTGGAAAAGGTTAGGGAAACCATCTATGAGGCATGGGATGATGCTGAATTCAATCGCAAGGAAAATCAAACGTATGTTGGTTGGTCAATCCTCATTGACGGCAAGTCATGGGTGGAAACTTATATCCAACAGTCTGCGGATGGGTTTTTCCACGACAGTCCGCCCGGAGATTGTTACCATCAATGGGGGTTCCAAGAGGAATACGATCTTCCCGAAGATGTCAAAGAAGCAATCGAGGACTTTGTCCAGTCTTGGGACGGTAGTTCTCAGTTTGAGTTCAAAGGATTCGTTGTTCGTCAATGGGATTCTCCATCGTCGAATTATGACTGATATAATGAGATGAAAGGAACCGCAATGCACGTTAAAGTCCCTGTAAATCCGAAAGTCGGCATCATGACAGGCCGTAATGGGACGTTCGCCATCAAAGAGGTGGAGTTTATGGCTTACGGATCAAGTCAGCCTCAGCATGAAGCGGCTTCCATTGTTGCAATCAGTGCGGCGAAAGGGATTGCCCTTAATGGGGGTATTTACATTCAAGCTCACGAACTGGACAAGCTCGCCCTTAAATGGGTAAGGAAAAGAGGTTTGCAATGATTCTTATCACCGACTCGCTCGCCGACAAAATCCGTCACATGGTGGTTCATGCTATTCAACATGATCCCGACAACGAATTCAAAGAGGACGTGGACGAAATGCGAAAGGCATTTTCTACCACCCAAAACGTTGTTGTCCATGTCGTCGGATGCGTCGAACCTATTGTCACCGATGTCGTCGATGACCTCGGTCTGGATGATGCCGTTCAAAAGGTCAACGCCGACGCCAACTATGAAGAAGATTCCGTCGTGGTCGTCGAGATCAAACCCGGAGAGGACGTAAGTTCTGGTTCTGCTGGCCCTTACGAGCATGAGTATATTGATCCCGAAAGTATGGTCGAGCAACTTTCGTCTTGACATTGAGAACGAAATCGGTTAGTCTGTTAGTTGAAATGACTGACCGTTGCCCCGGTAAGCGTAGGAGCGAGTAGACTGTTCTGGTCTGCTCGCTTCCTGCGTATTGACACCGAAATTGACTAAATGGAGAAAAACTAATGGATGAGAACACCGAAAACAGACCGACCCGTCCCCGACCGCAAGAAGGCTTGCCACCTCAACGAAAAAACATCATCGACATTCTGATGGACATCGCCTCCAGGATGAACGAGTACTCCATCGAAGAACTCAAGGGAGAGATTCAGTATCGTTCGATTCAGTGGAATGATCGTTGTCGATGTGTTGAGTTACAATTCGTCGAGCTTGATGGGGAAGAATCGTCTGAAGGCGGATATCCGAAAGTGTTAATGTTTGGGGCTGGATTCTTTCATCCCAAACCTGAACAAAAGGGAATTCCGTTGGTTCGTCTTGAAGTACGGGATGAGAATGGAGAGTTGTTTGAATCGGCGGTTGTGCAGTCTTTTATTCCGTTTCTGGCAAAACTGGTTTACATGGCGGGCTAAGGAGCCTGATCACTGATGCAACGTCCCGTCGAAAGGCGGGATGTTTTTTTCCATAGTCAAATTTTAGCAGATATAATGAGGCAACAAGAAAGGAAACCTCATGATCGACTTTCTCTCGAACCCGGAACTTCGTGACCTCAAAGCAGATATCCTCGATGAACTCAAAGCCTTTGGCGTCAAAAAAGGTATCGCCTTCCGCTTTGGTAGGGGAAGAAAAGCTGCGGACTCCGCCGATTTGCAACTGGTTGTAACCCACGCCAGTACAGGCGGCAAGAAACCGCTTACGCCTCAAGCCGAAGCGTTCAAGCGAAACGCTTCCGCCCTCGGTTTGAAGGCGTCTGACTTGAACAAGACGTTTACCCTTTGGGACGGACAGGCATACGAACTCGTTGGGGCGAACATGAGAGCACCCAAGAATCCCCTTTGCATCAAACGGATTCGGGATGGCAAGGGTTTCAAATGCCCGGCTCATGAAGTTGTCGAAGGACTCAAAAGGTAATCCTCCAAAGGAAATCCATAGCTGTTGATTGCATGATATAATGGATCAACAACAGGGGTGGACTGGTATAGACTGGTTGACTAGCAAGATACATGGGATGGTTCCCAACAGCGGATAAAAGCCTGAGAAAAGACCGCTGGTATCCCAAGAGTTAATACAGGACGAGAGGGTTCGACTCCCTCCCACTCCATTGACGAGTCTCTGCTTGATATAATGAGGCAACAAAGGAGCAACGATGAAAACTAACAAAGCAATTCTCATCCTTCCCGAACTCGAACTCCCCACCGTCATTGAAGTCAACGATGATCTCGCCACTTTGCAGAAGGCAGTTGGCGGGAATATCGAAATGTATCCCCTTGACAGGGACGGCGGAAAGTTTCATGCCTATATCAACGAAGATGGCAAGATGCTTGCTCTGCCCTTCAATCCCGTTGCGACGGCGGTTGTCGAGCATTACTGGCCCGGTTTCACCCAAGGGGATGAAATCAATGGTCCGTTCCTCGTTCTTGGTTCCGGCGAAGATGGCGAGGAAAGCGACGTTCCGCAAGATGCTATCGACTACATCATGGGCTTGACGATGGACGACATCGCCAAGATGGTTTGATTCTCCATTGCCGACTTTCGGCGGATATAATCACTCATGAATGCAAGACGAATCAAAGTCTCGATGGAAAGGGATGCGCATAAATGGCAAAATGCTTGGCTCCTGTTTCGAGGTAAAGGAGATCCCGGAACACGCATGATGACCGGCTCTCTGATCTATATCCCCTCAACGGATGAATGGACCGCAAGCCTTCATGTTGGCAATCATATGCATGGAGATTGCTATCTTCTTCAATACTATGAGGATGATACTTTCGTCTCCCTTGACCCCGAAGAAGAAAGGATTCTCAATCGTCTGTACGGAGGCTTAGCAGTCATACAGGACTACGAACATGGACTCTGTCCTGATTGCAATGAACTGATTCCCGCCGATGCTTTGATCGGAGAATCATGCAACCATTGCGGTCATGCATGGAATCAAGTAAGGAGAAATGATGACCAGTCTTAGTCTTACCCCTTCTGTTGAACAAAAGCCCGATCTCAAGCTTGTACAAACGCTTGATCTAATGTGCAATGTCTGCGGACAGGGTATCAGCGGCGAGCATAACTATGCTACGCAAAGGGATGTACTCGACGTTGCCATTAAGATCAACCGCAACCCAACCGATGAACAAATCGAACAGTCCCGGATGGGGGTTTGCCCTCTTTGCGGTCAGCAGTGTCTGGCAAGTCGTCTTGAACATCTCCATAGGGCTGGAGCAGATTGATATAATCTGATATGCCTATTACATGGAAAAAATTATCCCAACAGATACAAAAGATGGAACAGGGCAAGTACCAGAACGACCTGACCAAGATTCGCATCGAGATCGCCCGTCTGGACGGGCTGATCGACTGGCTGGAGTAGGGAGATTCAGGAGCCCCGGACGAAAGGCCGGGCTCCCCTTGGACTTACAACAACGTGTTTACACAAGGAGAAGTGCAATGCGACAGATGCCCAACCCGATCTGCATCAACGGGCAGGTGATCGACCTGCCCACCGTCCCCAGCGACGAGTTCGACCGGATGCTCAAGAACGCCGTGGGCGAGATGACCGAGGCCGAGGAGAACTTCGTCCGCAATGCCGTGCAGTACGGCTGGACGCTGACGACGATCATCGAGGGCCTACGTTTCAGGAGATGTTAGGATTGATGGAAGACTTGCAAAGCGGGAGTTCCCGGAGGTAGTCGAAGCATGTTCATGAAATGGATTCATATCGGCTGTTTAGTCTATGGGCTATTCTGCAAGTTAGCCCGTCGCAGGATTAGGGACATCTACTGGTCGGCCCGTCGCAGGATTAGTGGCATCTTCCATTGGCGTCGAAACCGTGATAGGGAAAGCATCATTTCAAAAGCACTGGAAACAGATAAGGGCAGGAGAGCGTTAGCAGAGGCGATGTTAGGGATGAGCCCCAAAGACAAGGAGTAGTCATGGCGATGCAAAGGTCGTAATCGTACCTGAATTGTAATTAGGCGGGCGACGGATTCTCCATCGTCCGAAAATGGATGATATAATGAGGTATCATGGACACCTTCACCTTCAAAGTCGTTAACCTGATCGACGCCATCATGCGTAAGGCTCCTGAGTCGATGGACCCCGGATTGCGGGGGCAGGCAATGGACTTGCTTTTCGAGGCTACCACCGATCATGGTTACAAGGACTCGCATACCATCAATGGGTATAAGATTCCTGATAACGTCGCCAAGGATGTTACTCAACTTCTCGTAGAGGAAAAGACCATTCAGGCTATCAAGGAATTGCGGATCGCTCTTGGTATTGGTTTGAGGGAAGCCAAGACAGCGATTGAGGCATGGCCCCATAACCTTGGGTCCGATACCTGAATCCATAGACACATCTCGCCTGATATAATCGGGCAACAGGGAAAGAAAGACGCTATCATGTCTGACGCCACCAAGCAACAGTTTACCGAAGATAACAAGCCGACTCATGACTCGTTCTTGATCGAATGCTTCATCGAGTCGCTTGATCCTCCGCCCAGTCATACCGGGACAAATGCGGAATGGGTTCAACATCTTTTTCCATCGCCGGAAACTTCCTGATATAATGGAGCATCATGAACGTAATCATATACCTTGTCGGTTTAGTCATCGTCTCCATGTCCTATGGACATTTAGGAACCCAAGTTGAAGGATGGTTAGTTTTGGGCTATGGCCTGATTGCTCTTGCCCTTTTATGCGAACTCGAAATCGTTGTCCAAAGGATATTTAGGTGGGCAGAGAAAAGAGGCGGATAATGGCATGGAATGAAAAAGCCCTGAAACGTCAACCGTCCCGCAATGGCAAAAAGAACCTTGACGACATTGATCGTCAAGCCGCAGCGGAAGGGGACGCTCGAAGTCAAGCCCGCAAAGCAGGCGGAGAACAGCCCGGCAAGGGTAAAAAGATACTCAACGGCGGGACAAGGCATCAAGACAGAAAAACTACAACGTGGTCAAGCCATGCCAGCAGAACCTTTAACGGCTAATTCCATAGCCGAAAATTGAGGAGATATAATCAATCATGAAAATCGAAATCCTCAAACTGTATGATGATGCCGATCCTGCCTCTCTTGGTATTGTTATCCCGCCCGATCATCTGTTGGCTGATACCAGAGCAACTGGTCCCAACAGCACTGAGTTTTGGGATGCTGTCATTCTTGAACTTTGGAATGAATGGAGACAGGGTGATCCCGAACCGGATACGGACGGCGAATTTATCGTTTGGCTTGACGTTGCCAAAGGTTGGAGCGAAAAGCCTAGCGAATGCGCTCTCGTCTTTATTCCATAGTCGCAATCCTTCTGATATAATGCGGCAACAGGAAAGGATTACAGCATGGAACCCGATAGCGTACACAAACAAAATGGATTGACGATCAAATGTTATCGTGACGATGATCCGATGAACCCACGTACCGAATGGGATAACCTTGGTACGATGGTTTGCTGGCATCGTAATTATCACCTTGGCGACGAACCTTATCATCGAAACACAGGCGAATACAGTCCTCGTCACTTGTTCGAGGACTTGGCGAATCAAACGCTCGAAAAACTTGGCGAAGAACGAGAATTGGACGATGATTCTGACGCCGACTTGCGGGCAATCTTCGAGGAAGCGTTTGTCATCCTTCCGCTTTATCTGTACGATCATAGCGGCATCACGATGAATACTGGAGGCTTTCATTGTCCTTGGGATTCGGGACAAGTTGGCTATATCTATGCCAACATTGACAAGATGATCGACGAATTGGGTATCAAGGAAACGGACCCCGAAAAGATCAAGGAACGGATTGCCGATGCTCTTGTCTCCGAAGTCAAAACGTATGACGACTATCTGACTGGCGCAGTTTATAGTTATGTCGTCGAAGATGATGAAGGCAATCATTTGGATTCGTGTGGGGGATACTTTGGTTGGCCCTACGATTACATGCTGAACGAAGCGAAAGATTCGGCTAAAAGAATCGCCGCCGACCTTTGCGAAGTTGCTGGCGGTATCTAATTCCATAGCCGAAAATCCGGCAGATATAATAGGGCAACGAAAGGAACAGCATGGAAGGCGTACACCAGTATTATCTTGCCCGTTGTAGACAGTCATGGGAAAAGGGACTCACAGCCCTTACTTCCGTCTGGTACGAACACCTCGATACTGCCCTTGTCGTTCTGGAAGGCGATGTAAAAGGACGCTATCGCCTTCACCGTTACGTTCGTAGCTTTCCCGAAGGTCTTGATGTACGATGGGATTGTACCGTCGATAATCAAAACGCAACCCTCGCCGACGTATGGTGTTGGTTTGAAGATGTTGGCGGAACGAAAATTGAGATGGAGCCGCAACATGCAAGTTGAATACTTCAGGTGTTGGCCCGGAAGCGACGGGGACAACGGAACGTGGGATACTGACTACCCTCAAAAGAATCTGTCAAAAGTTGTCATGGATCACTTTTGAAGATGAAAGATTCCACTGGGATGATTTTCCATTGTCAATTCAGGGCTGATATAATAGATCATGAAAAAAGCAATCGTACAATTTGAAACGATGATTCCCGATGATACTTCTGTCCTTACACTGGCTAGAGCCGTCTCCATCATGCTCGCCAGCGGACAGGCCGATGCCCAACGGACGCTGGACGATGCGAATACCGACAACGAGTCTGGGTTACCGGGCTTGGTTACCGAAACTGCTGCCGAAATGGATATCGGAATCATCACCACCCAAACCAATCATGGCAATGAGATTCGAGTAATTGACGCCGAACATCAGGCGTTGATTACTGAGACTCCATAGCCTACAATCTACTGATATAATGGGATGAAAGGAACGCCCATGTTACTCTTGTTCAAAGTCGCTGACGTTAGACGCCTCATAAAGCTCACTAGAGAAGCCAAAGGATATACTAAGTCCTATGGCGTTGATGATAAGGGCAGATGCCTTATCATCGTCAAAGATGAAGGTGCATATATCATGAGCAACGGCAACCCTCGTCCAAAGGACGACGTCGTCTACGCTGATGGCTATGGTCCTGATTGCGAGCACATCGGCGGCGACGACTTCGCCGATTCCGTCCCCTTGAGAATCTGGGAAGGGGTTATCAAGGGAGTAAGGGGAACCAAAACGCTCAAGATCAAGCTGGACGAAAAGGAAATTGGCTTCGAAATTATCTGATTCCATAGCTTGCAATTCCATGATATAATGGATCATGAAACACTACCTCTGTACTGACATCAAATGGGATACGGACGGCGATAACTACGCCCTATCCCAACTTCCCAAAACCGTTCTGATCGTTGATTGCCCCGACGATGAAGACCCCGAAGAATATCTGCGGGATCGACTGTCCGACAAGTCAGGATTCTGTCATTTCGGCTTCGACTTCGTTCAAGTCATGACAGACTTTACCGGAAGCATCGAAAAGGTCTACTACGACGCTCTCGTATGATTCTCCATTGTTCGTCTTTCCATGATATAATGGAACTATGAACAGCACCCCTACAATCGGTTGGAGTAGCTTCGCCCTCAAACGACACCGACCCGGAACAGGACAGTCATACTCCACCTTGACGAACGATACAGTCGCCGATACTGCTCTCACCTTTTGGGATGAGCGTCAACCCGGACAGGGGGAAACAACGCTTGACCGAAAAGTAGTTGTTCCTGTTCCCGCTATCGGTTTTGTCTGTACGACGGTTCTTATCACCGAACAGATGAAAAACGCTTGGATCAATCCGATCAGAAGCGTTATCCGTCAACGGGAAGAAGGCGAAGACTTGTTCATCGGTAACGAGTTGCGACCTTGGGCTGCCAAACTGCAAGGCATCAAGATCGAACCCGAACCTTGCAACTTTGCAAAGGTTGTCTGCTACTCCGCCGAAGCTTTGCTCGAAAATGGCGGCGAAAGAACGACCACCGATGATTGGGAAATCGTTTGTATCATCGCAAGTCCGGTTGAAAATGAACCTATGTCACCGCTTGCGATGGCTCGCAACATGCTGAGGAAAACGGGTGGAACGATGGGAACGTATACCGCCGCTCAGTTTGCCGAATCGGTATACTACTGGTCGCAACGTATTCGTATCTGATTCCATAGTTGACCGATTGATGATATAATGGGTCACAAGGAGCAATGCCATGAACGTTCAAGTTATCTACCCCGCTGGTCAGTTCGGCTCTCGAAGCGACAAAACTTTCACGTTGAAAGTCCCTCATGAACCGAGCGATGATTCTCATGACATCCTCAATACGGTATGGCGTTACATGAACCATGTCGATGGTTCCCGAGTTGAGAATCAACTTGCTGCCTTTCAATGCCGCTCCATGAGCGTTGGCGATCTGGCGGTAATCGAAGGTCGCAGGTTCCTATGCGAACCTGTCGGATGGACCGAAATCTTCTCCATCAACGGTATGATCGTTGATATAATGGGTTGAAAGGAGATACGACATGGGACCTTGCCTTTGCGGAGACACCTGCTGCCCCTCCTGCGGCCCCGCTCAGGGTTACTCCAAATGCCCTAACTGCGGACGATGGGACTCAGAAGGCCCCTGCGACGATCCTGCGGCTTGCGAAGCAGCATGTAAAGAGATCGCAGAAGGAGAGGCAAAAGACTATCTCATCGAAAAACTGATGCAGCGAGAAAGCGATCAACAGGACTTGCCGTTCTGGGAAATGGATATTCCCCCTGAAAAGCTGAACGAATGGCGAGCCATGACCTACGATCAACTCAATGAACTTGTACAGAAAGGAGGCTGAACATGAAGCGGCGTTAATCACGCCATAACCTGAGCTTCCACCGGGAACCCCGCCTGCAATGGGCGGGGTTTTCCATTGTAACCATTTCTATGATATAATCCATCATGCAAAGAACGATCTACAAATCTCAATGCGAAGTCGTTGGGCAATGGGGGCATCAGGACGTTGCCATCTTTGATGATATGGTCTACCGAATCCGTAACGGTAAATGTCATTTCAATGGTCAAATCTTTGAAATCAACACCGATCTTCCATAGTTGACCAATCCATGATATAATGGGGCAACAAAGGAGCAACCGATGATCTCACCTCTCAAAAACGCCAACGGAACCATGAACCTGATGACCGAAGCGATGGCTCGCAACATTCCATCCATCGGCGGACAGAGCAACATTGACGACCCTATCGCTCACTTCAAGTTTTTCGGCGGTTCGTCATGGACTTGGTATCTCACCGAATTGGATCAGGAAACCGGCTACGCTTATGGCAAGGTTTACAGCGATGCCTGCCCCGATGGGGAATGGGGCGATTTCCTTCTGTTCAGCGATGAGTACCCGAAGGAATCGCTGGCTGGTATCAAGTTTCCTCCGTTTGGAGCCGCCGTCGAGCGGGACAAGTTCTTTAAGAAACAGCCCATGAGTCTATGCAGAAACCCCTGCGCCTAAACTCCATTGATCGTATCCGCTTGATATAATGCGGTAACAAAAGGAACAAGGATGTATTGGATCGCCTACTTACTTCCGTTCCTCATCATCTACATGCCAAAGATGGCAAAGGGGAAACGACGCAAGCGATCCCATACATTCCACCTCGATCCGTCCCCGCAGAACGACGGATCAATGCTACCTCGCCCGCTGGGATCAGCGCATGGGCAGGATTCCTATAACGCAACCCGTTAGCGTTCTGCTTACTTAAATTGTAAGGGAAACCGCTCGACTGCGCAATCGGGCGGTTTTCCATTGACGGATTCCTGGCTGATATAATGAGACATGGAACAACAGCAATCCAACTTCCCCGGCGACTGGACAACGAATAACGAACCCACCGTATCGTTCGTTCAATTCAAACAGGACTATCATACCTTCCGCAAGATGATGGGGGATCGTAACAACCCGCTTGACTTGCTCGATGCAGCATGGAAAGCGCTGCTGTTTATGCAACTGCGGGCGGCTGTTTCCCCTCATCCTGAAACCACCGAACAAGACATAAAGGTTATGGATGCTTCGATGGAAGCGTTGACGGAGGAATGGGCGAACCGGAAAACCATGATGGTATTCGCCGGAATGGTTTGATATTCCATAGCCAAAAATCCGGCGATATAATGAAACATGAACGAACTCATTGACAAAATCCTGAAAGAGAGGGGGATCGACCCTAACACCATCGTCCAAACGGACAATGGACAAAATACCGCTTTCGGTATCATGGAAAACTGGATAGCTGCCGCATTGGATGCTATTGAAGAAGGAACAAACGATGAAACCCAAACCGATTAAAGGCAAACCTCGTAGGCGTACCGTTCAGGACGTTGAAGCTGAACGCTTGGCTCAAGGTCTGCCGATCAGGGGACAAAGCAGAACCCCCGGCAGCAGAAGTAACGCAATCATTACCGCTCGTAACGGCGGCGTTACCCATCGGTTCATCGACAACATCGGCGGATGCTCAGCTAACTATCAGTAAACCAGCATTCTCCATTGAAAAATCCGGCATGATATAATGGGACAACAAGGAGCAATCCCATGAACATCAAAGAAATCCAAGCGTTAATGTACGATGACCTGACAAGGGAAGCGGACGAGAACAGACAACGTCCCATCTCCCGCCGACCGGACAATGTCGAATTGTTCGCCTTGACCCATTTCATCCTTGAACATGAGAACTTCAAGGGAGCATGGGAATCGGTCGCCGACCTGATCAATTACCTGTACGAATCTCAGGTCGTTGTCTTCCCCCGATACCATTCGGATTCGCCGGGATATGTCGGTCCCGTTTTCATCATCCTTTGGGGCGCAGGTCCGACCAGCATGACCATCATCGGATACAATAAGGATGAAAGGGCCTTGACCATCCTTGCCGATTATGGGGGATAATTCCATCGCTTAAAATCCCATGATATAATGGATCAACAAGGAGCAATCCCATGATCCGACCGGTAACGCAAAGCTGCTTCGATGCCATGATGTTTGATGCGCCTATCTCTGCCGCCGAAATGGTAGACTTTGGCATTGATTCCGTTGACCATCATCGAGCATTACAAGCCGCTGCCCGTAATGCAACCGTTGAGGAACTCGATGAAGTCTTGGGCGATGGACCGGCGATTACCGCCTTTGTCGCCAAACATGCGGCCCAGTACGCCGGTATGACGTTCAAGACCGCATACGATGACATGGGACCGCCCGAATGATTCCATAGCTTGGAATCAGTTGATATAATGAATCATGGAAACGAAATCGCCATGTTCTGCTACTGTCATATATTGCGGTAGGCAAGGGACATATATTGCCCGACATGACGATTCCGTTTTCCATAGAATCAAAGCCGTTTGATATAATACGGCGAACAAACAACCCTTGGAGCAACCAATGCCTACTTGCAATCAAAAACTACTGGACAACTTGGAGAATGTTGTTCTTAACGTATGGGACGAAGTCGAAACCAATGACGAAGCTATCGAAGCTACGGAATCGGCGGGATTGAACCATACCCAAGCTGTTGCGTTTAATGATGCTTGGAATCAGTTAAAGGTCAATGACCCCAAACTGTACAAGTCTTGCGTCTTGCCTAATCCGTTGATACTTGACGAAATCGAGGGCGGTCCTTTGAGGCGATGGATCTATGAGACTGTTATGAGCAAGATCCTCGGTAAAGGCGAAGCCCTGATTGTTTGATGGTTTCCATAGAGCCGTATTGTCTTGATATAATGCGGCAGTACGAAACAACCCCTTTTTGATGGAGCAATACCATGACCCCGCAAACTTCCAACCCCGCAACGGTCGCCGTTCTGACCCATGATTGGATTATCAATCATGTTCAGGATCGGGGAGCCGTCCGATTCGTTACGCCGACCGAACTGGCGAACGAATTGGAGAAAATCCACGGATCGACTTGGGCTGGAACCGTCGAAGTCTTTAACATGACCGAACTGAAAGACGATGGCAAGTCTTTCAAGCGAATGAACAAGACCGGCAATCCGTTCATTGATCCCGATACGGATGAGGGCAAGGCCGGATTGTTCAAGGTTTCCCGCCGAACGTCGTCCGTTTGCTTCGACTACGAAACCAAGCGGGAAGTCCGAGCGGAACAGGGCGAGGATGTTCAGGAACGTACCCGCCGGGGTTCGCATCATACCCCCGTCATGAAAGATGGCAAGATTACCCCGCTGTCCGTTCATAAGGATGACATTGTTTGCCGCATGGCAACGGCAGACGAGGATGGCGTTACCGTCAAGGATACGGTATGGAACAAGCGAGCCGTCAATGATGACGATGGCAATACGCAATTTATTGCCAGCAATCCCCGGCTTTATCTTCGCTATGAGATTCGCCGGGAAAGCGGCGACGATCAGCGACAGGATCGAAAGATGTTGAGCCAGTCCGAATACTACGACGGTTCGGGTAAGCTGGTCGATGCCGAACTGGTCAAGCCCTACCTGCCCAAGTCCAGTCGCCATGATGGAACCGACTTCCAAACGACTGGCCTCGATTGCCTCCGCTGCCTGACGATCAAAGGTACAACCTATTCCATCCGTCGATGATTCGATTGCTCCCTGCCCCCGCTTGCTATTCAACCAGCGAGCGGGCGGCAGTCTTTTTCCATAAGCACCGAATCGACGGATATAATGGGGCATGACAACAGAATAACCAGCTCGCCCATTGTTCCCTGCATACAGGGAAGTACCCGGAAGGGTAACAGCGTTCAAACTTACAGAGCCATTGGGCAGCGGGTTTCCATAGGCACCGAATCGTTTGATATAATGAGTTGCAAACATGAGGTAAAGCGGTTAGCCTCAATGAATAAACCGCCCGACCCCCTGACCTTTCGAGTTATATGGGTAGTAGGATAAAGGTTAAACTCGAATCGTTTTACGAAAACACCGAATCTACTCCCC
>CEPZ01012175.1_pt1 | contig 16397 bp, 18 predicted proteins | sample 530461 | NCBI WGS metagenome assembly CEPZ01 (sample SAMEA2620106, study PRJEB7988) | marine metagenome | isolation source: saline water (ENVO:00002010), including | reverse complement strand
TACCGAGTGTACCTCGCATGTCGATATTAAAGCGGGCTTCCGCTACTCTCTTTGCTGTGGTTGTAGCAATTGCAAACGCGCGGCTCTTCTCCATACCATCACCTTTCAGCTTCTTAACAATCTCTTCCCTTTTACTTTTTTCAGCTGGGGTTAAGACTTTTTCTTTGATATTCGTCATTATCGGATCGCCTTTGTTGTACTCTTACGAAACTTCTTGATCACACTTCCAATTTCAGCGTCTGATAGGACGCCGTGTTTTTTCATTCGATCAGCGAATTGACGGAAGGTCTCTTTTTCTTGAGGACCTTTGGAAAGGTCCAAACGTGCGCCATTAATACCGCGGTCAGCAGCCATCTTAGCAAACTTATCAAAGGACTTTACATCTTGCTTTTGCTGGCTGTGCTGGGTTTTGATTGTGCTACGAGCGCCTCGGTCCTTTAGACGGCCGAACATCTTATCTTCAGCCTTGTTGCGGATAGCGACAGTGTCTTTCTTTTCGTTGATATTTTCCATCATTTCTTCCTCTTTCATATTCATACTAAATTTCTTCAAATCTTTTGATGGAGCAGGATGCATTTTATTTAATTGCTTTACAATATTCGCGAGATTTTTAGCTCTCTTAGCCTTGTCGGCCGGCGGTAATTGCCGCTTGCTATGATATACGGTTGACAATAATTCGTCAGGTGTATGTTTCCACCACTGATTAACCGGGAATGCAGCTTCTTGAATATTTTTCATTTTGTTTTCCTTTATTTTTAATAGTCTTTCCGCTTGGGCTTTAGTCAGCCTCCGTGACATTTCTTTATCTTTTTCTTTCGGCTCCGGAGCCTTCATCCCGTCTTTCTGTTCAAACCCACGCTTACGTTCTGATTCGAGGGCTTTTGCATTTGCCTTAGCTGTTTTCTTGTCTTTCAGCCTGACTACCATCTTATCTCCTTGCATGACCTTGAATGGAAACTTTGCATGGTTATCTTGTGCAACCGTAAACGAGGCTTTCGTTTTAGGTTTACCAAACGATCTTTTACCTTGAGCCTTGTTGAATTTCTGGAAACTAATAGCTTCTGCCGCTGGCTCAGCTGCCGTCACAGGCATATTATTTGGCACAGCTGGATCATCCCTTAATCTAGGTTCGCGCCGGTTGTAGTGTTGGGTCACAACCGACAGGTTTTTCTTATCGTTGTTCAACGCATTGCCGTCTTTATGGTGAACGTCAAGGCCGTCGCCTCGTTTGACTTTACCCTTCTTTTCAAGATCATACCTGGCACGTTTACGAGCTCGGTTCTTCTCCATTTGTTCAGGCCGGCTATGATAGTTGGCCCGTTCTTTCTTATAATCTCTCTCTTGTAGTTCTTCCTTGATCCCGGGAAGCCCCATACCTTTTTGGACGGCTTTGAATATTTTCCTTGCGCCTATACCTTGACCTAGTGTTGGCGGTAGACCTCTCCTGAACGAATTAAAATCATTATCAATTGCAAATCCACGCATTTTCGATGCGCTCATTCCGCTTACGTCAGCTGCGTCTGGGTCTCTCTCGCCGGCTGACTGAACTTTCAATGAATCAAACGAATAATCACGGCCATTATACTTGTTCAGAAACGTATCGAAATCGGCGACCCTATCAGACCCTACAACCAATGTTGCTTCATCATAGGTCTTTTCAAGGTCTTGTAAGACTTGAATGATCGTTTTCGCTGACGATTGAGCTACAATTTTGCGGCCCCAGGCTGCTTGAGCGAGTTTGATCTTGTCCTTATAACTCAGAGGATCTTTGTCTGGATTGCTTGAATGGGAAAGATATAGTTTTACATCAGCTCGCAGCTTACGTGCAACTGTATGTAGCTTGTCTATTAATTTTTGGTGCCCGGTTGTTGGTGGATTCATTCGTCCCCACGCGAACACAACTTTTTTTCTAGCCATTCGGTGTTTTCCTTAGACTTAACCATGGTCGTTATTGTTATTCAATAGTATTTATAAATAAACGTGATTATACAGTGAAAAGGCTCGTAATGAAAACAAAAATATTGATCACTCTAGGCCCAGCTTCATTAAATGAACGAATAGTAACCGAGCTCAGCAAGCTCGGCATATATCTATTCAGGTTGAATATGTCTCATACTCCGCTAGAAAATGTGGAAAAGAACATCAAGAAAATCCAGTCATGGTCAGACGTTCCGATTTGTCTTGACAGCGAAGGGGCTCAGCTTCGGAATCAAAATATGGTTGTTGAAAATCTCTTTTACAATATCGGAGATAAAGTTAATATTCATTACAACCGAGTCCCAGGTACCAATGAACATATATCCTTCACACCACCAGGCATGGCCCGGCATTTTGAACCCGGAGACCGGTTAAAAGTAGACTTTAATCAAGCGGAATTTGAAATTCTCGAAAATTTTGATCAATATTGCACAGCTATTACGATCAACGCTGGAGCTGTTAGTAGTAATAAAGCAGCTGATATCAACCGAGATTTGCCATTTGCATCATTGACGGTTAAGGATGTGGCGGCAATTTCGATTGGGCTTGATAATGGAATTGAAAATTTTGCTCTATCGTTCGCTAACAACCGAGCAGCTGTCCAAGAAATGAAAAGATTTTGTAGGCCAAGCGATAATATTATATGTAAAATTGAAAGTCGCCAAGGAGTTGAAAATTTAGGTGATATAATAGGTGAAGCTGACGAAATTCTCATTGATCGCGGTGATTTATCGCGTCAGATCCCTTTACATAAAATCTCGGTGTTGCAAAGGCAGATCATCGCCGCCGCGAACAAAGCTGGTAAAAATGTACATGTAGCTACAAATTTATTAGAAACAATGACGGACCACCCATCACCCTCAAGAGCTGAGATTAATGATGTGGTTAGCACGATTTTGATGGGAGCTGATGGCCTGGTTTTGGCAGCTGAAACCGCCATAGGCAAACATCCTTTAGAAGCTGTTAAGATGATGCGCCTATTGATTAAGGAAGCTGAAAGCTTCTCTAATTATTAAAATGTTTTCTATTTCCATGTTACCTTACTTGCTTTGAGATTCGGCCATTTTTATGTACTAACCATGCTTCAAAGGAAATATCAGGATACTGTTTACGCAGGGCTAACAGTGAGGTAAGATTTTGTTTGCTATCATCATATAGCCGAATTCTTTTGTATTTTCCAGACTTGAGATATTTGTGAAAAACAAATCTTTTATTTTTTGCAGCTGATCCTAAATCCAAATTACCAGACCGTTCAATATATGCTTTATCAATGTCTATGCCTTGATCCCTAAACACTTTCAGAAAGGCTTCCTTCTTATCAAAATTAGGCCTGGCCGTCACCACAATAACTTTTGATCCAGCTTTCGTAGCATTTTTTAAGATAGCTTTCATCTTATCAATCATACGGTGTATTGGAGTAGCAGTCTTAGCAAATATTGCTGCACTCCTAAAATTAGAGTAGTCGTATGATTCACCGCGTTTCAACTTATATGTATTATATTCTTGATTGTCTAACTCTTTTACAATCTTACCATTTTTAAGTATCTTAACTTTTGCTGTAGTGTGAAAGAGAGTGTCATCTATGTCAAAAATAGTTAATCCTTTGCCTTCTGCTTCTTCTAAAAACTCTTTGAACGTTACCATTATTGCCATCCTTTCACAAACTCGTCGCTAAAGTTGGCATGGCTGAAGGCCATTCTATCAACTAATTTGACAGCATTTCCCGTAAATTTATCGATGGCCACGAAACCCTCTTGACCGGTCACCTTATATCCGTCTTTCGTTTTTAACAATGTATCAATTTCTTTAGCTTGGTCTAGCTTCTGGATTACCATCTCCTTTGCTTCGACTGCGAGATTATAGAGGTCGAAAATAGCTTTGAGCTCAGCTTTGTTGTTTTTTCCGAAAAACCCGAGTACCTTATCGCGTTCAGCTTTCTTCTTTTCCTTAGCCGCATCTGTTTTAACAGCGTTTATTTTCTTCTGGAAATCATCAAAAATAAAGTCAACCAATCCATCAACATGTGTAGATGTATTAGTTATTTGTTTTTGATCACGGACTTTCTTATTATTATACACTTTGATTTTCATCAACAAGTCGGGATTCTCTTTGATACCATTAAGAACTTTTGCGTCAAGTTTTGAAAACACCTTACCCATTCTGGACAACACAGCGGTAATAGAAGCTGTTTCAGCTGCTGTCATGGTTGCTTTACCTGATAGGTCGCGATAGGTCGCGTCAACATGCCAGACCCCTTTTGTTTTCTTTAATTTACCTGAAATATTCTCGCCAAACGAGGCTTTCATTGACTCGAATTTCTTACCGCGGTAGACGGTGTGCCAGACAATACCCATCTGGGATGCTCGTATTTGCTTGCCGAGATTCGAAGCTTTTGGTATAATATAGACGATTGTATTCGGATGAAACGAAATATAGGACTCACCTTCATGTTTGATATTTTTTAACGATTTCTTGGTATACATCAAATCACCCTGGATCACATTCTTGATACCGAGTTTTGAAAGCTGATCAAGCGCTGTATGGAACGTAGCGTTAAGCCCTGAGGGCAATTTCGGATCATTGTCAATATCTTCATGGGTTTTGAATAGTTGAGGGGTTTTGTTGAACACGCCTTTCTTAGCTATGAAAAACTTCTTATCTCTGGGGTCTATTCCTGCGAAAATTGCAGGCGCGCCATCCCATTTGACTGTTATATCAAGCTTTTTCTCAGAATGGCCGGCGAGCATATCTCGGATCGCCTGCAGGAAGTTAATCGTCTGGCGAGCGCCATTAACGCCATTATTGAGGATGTTGTCCTCGAGGTCACAGGTGCTCCATATGGACGTTCCTTTGTTCTACAAGGAATGTCCCATCGGAGCACCTCTTAAACCCTTTCTCTGTGAATGATTTGAATTTTAACATTTTAGACCTTTTTTAATTCATAATTAAGCATTCCGCCACCACCGCTGATATCAGAGATACCACCTTTATTGCCGATAATCTTCAGCTGAGCTTTACCACTGGTAACCATATGGAACTCAATTTTACCTTTCTTCCACGCCGCCTCTTTCAAGTTTGCTTGCCAGAAATTTTTGCCGGCCAGGATTTTATTCATTTGGGTCATAGCGACTGAATCTTTTCTCAATCGATCTGCCGTTTGTCGGCTCAGGAAAGAGGTCAAGGATTTAGGCATGGCTTTTCTTACACCAGGATTGATCGTTTTGAAGGACAAGGCCCTCTCCATAGCCTCAGACGCTTCTGGACTTAATTTAGAAGGATTTCCAGCAGCGGCCTTCGCGCTATCAAAAACTTTCATTGGTTTAGTCGCTTTCATTCCTAGCAACGTATTAATACCATATGTGTATAGGATCTCCTTACCTCCTTGTTTAGCTTCTAACTTTGCTTCGGTATACCTAAGAGATACTGCCGTATTGATAATGTCCTTGAAAACACTTTTTCCGGTGATCTTGGTTTTATATTTTACACCTTTCGGTAGTATATTCGAGAAAAAGCTCGCCGCAGCTCCTACACCAAATTTACTCGAAATCGGTAGAACCGAGCCGTCTTTCAGCTCAATTACGCTGTCAATTCCTGGGAATGAAGGATCGTCCGGCATAATAAAATGTAAAACATCATCTGTGATAACCGTAGGCGGAAATATCGAATTTCTACCTCTTGTCTTAAAAGCGACATATCCGATCAAAAGCTCACCGACAAAGGAGCCTAGCTCCTTCATATGTTTCTCGGAAATATCATTCGTCCACGGAATAGTTGATGGGTCGTCCTGTTTGAAATATTCCTCGAAAACCCCTACAATTTTTTCGTTCACATTTCGATTTTTAGATAATCCCTTGAGAGTAGCTTCAACGATTTCTTTATAGGATTCTAATACAAAACTTCTGACTTGATTGCCAGCGATATTAACTTGTTTTGTTGGTACGTTAGCGGCCGCAAGTAGATTAGCAATATCGATTTTCAGCGGCCGCTTTTCTTGATCTAATATAGGCTTTGAAACATTATCACCTGACATTCGGCCCATTTTTTGCTGGCCGTTTTTAACATAACGAATAGGGTATTTCGGATCATATTTGTCGGTGGGTTGTACTGTTATTTCATGACCGGTGAAAAGCTTATCGATAGTTTTATTACTTCTATCCCACACCGCAGCGTGGGATTTCTTTTTGCTGTCTACCTCTGTCTCTACAGCTCCTTTGGAGAAGTATTTTCTCCATTTGTCTACACCTGTAGCTCCTGCCATTTCATTCTCCTGTTTTACCTATTTATAATGTATATGGGCTCAATGAACTGTAACCGCTTGCCGCCTTCCATTTCATATTGTTTCACACCAGCTTTACCTGACGGCCGGCGACTCATTTTCATGCCAGCCATATGGCTGACGTTAAATTCTCTCTTTAGATCAACATCGACCGGGTATCTGACCCTTTTTACAACAGGGTCAACGATATTGACCAGCACGGGACCCTTCAAATACCCAAGAATATCAAAGAGAACAGGGAAAAAGAAATTATCCCGCCAGCTATCATATTCAGAGTAACGTTTCCATGATTGATTGTTTTCGCCTGTTTTACCTTCTCCATACCTCTCAATTCCGAAATAAGGCGGTGAGCTAAACATAATATCATATTCGGCTTCAACGCATTTATCCCACGGCATATCTTCAGCCGGCCTATTGAAAATCCTTACTCGCTTACTACCCACGATTTCAAACCAACTACCATGGTCTTCAAATTTGATATCAACAGGCACTAGAGGTGAGCTAAGTAGGCTTTCATATGCTCGGCACTGGGACTTGTATAGTTCGTAAGATTGTGGGTTTGGATCACATCCGAGATAATCCCTAGTATAATTCGAAGTGTAGAACCCAGCCAGCCGATCTCCCCAGCCACAGCTCATATCAATAACCCTCGCGGCTTTATAATGTTCGTAAATTGTCTTAGCTACAGCCGGTTTAAATTGTGTCGCGACATAACCAGCCAGTCTAAACATAGCTCGATATTTTACATGGTTGATATCTATCGGATCATCACCCACAACGCGCCATAAATACGTTAAAAGAGAACGAAAATCTGAACTATGAGGATCGTTCCAAATATCCCAGTTTGATCTTTTCGAATGATACCCACAGGTATATCGATTATCTGCATGGAAATGATTGGAAACAGCATTAAAATTAAAGCCACATGATACCATAAAATCAATATCGACAAGCTCGTTGAATTTGTTTTTGATTGTAGATTTGTCGAAATTGGTGATTATGCTGTCGCGATAATCTGTCTGTTTTAGACTGTAAAACGAGCTTTCCATCTCAGCGACTGTAGGTCGCTTGATAGGAAGAGGCGGTTTAAATTCATCAACAAATTTAGCAAACAAGGGTAATATGCGATTATGCCCTGGGCGAAGGTCGCCAGGCTCGGCATTAGCCGCGCAAAAAGAGGCCCATTCTTCATACTCGAAAAATGGAACACTAAATTCATTGTCTGAATGGTCTATGAGGGTTTGGTAAATTTGTTGATCTGATATCATCCTTCAACTATATCATGGTAGCGGCTATATGTCAAGCTTGCGAATGGCTGCCCGGATCACTTCAATCGGAACAAACGGTTGCACGTGGGCCGGTGGGCCTAAAATCTTTCTCTTTCGCATGTTAGTGAGCCATCCCTTTTTCGATCTCGATAACCGCGATCTTATTGCTCTTGGCATCGAAGGCGACCGTATTTTCTATCCAAACCATCGTCTCGGTATTAATGCAAGCCAATACAACCACAGGCTTGTCGCTGACAATCTCGAACCAATCAACCTTACAATCAAGGTTGGGAGCCGCGACCATATTTAACGCGACTAAGCAAATCTTCAAAAATTCGATCATTTTCTCTCTTTTCTCTCTTTACTCTCTAGTAATTTCTCTAATTCTTCGGTAAAAACGGTGACAATGTTTTGCAATTCTTCATCACTAAGAACACCGCTTTCGTGAAGGGTTACAGCTTTTTTAACAAATTGTTCAAGGGTCATTTTCTCTCTCTTTCTATTATATAATCGCATATCCTAGGCGTATTGTCAACCCCTAAAATGGATTATTTTTGGATTATTTTGGCATGAGCTTTCAATTCAACCACCTCACAACCATCATAACAATCAAGACCTTCATCGGTAATAAATGATACTGATTTGATCATGCCGGCGTTTGGTTAATGTCTGAGAGTGCTTGCGCTTCTGCCGAGGAGCGCAAGCACATCTTGCACCGCAACCAAGTAGCCATGATGCCAATAGGCGCGTTCGGATGAGCCGTCGTCCAGATGCGCCTGAATATCGTCACATTCCGGTGCGTGTTCATCAATCCAGGCTCTAAGATCATCCTCCCGATCCAACAGCGCGTCCATAAGAGTTTTGGATTTAATTTGGTTCATGATCTGATCCCCTTATGGATGCAGAAAAGCCGTTAAGCCTTAATGAAGAGTTAGTGAGCGGACGATTAGAAGATTTCATCCACGAGCAAGCGGTGTCGGTGGCCGTGCACCCATACATTCACGGTGTCGATCCGCAGCGCCTCTTGTTCATCCTTACCAGGACGTATAAGGACATGGGTTTTTAGTACGAATTATCCCTCAGAAACTATAATAAAATCAGGGTCAATACCTTCAAGGTTAACCCATCGCTGGTGACCTGTTGCAACACTCTCAACCATACGGTTTGGAGGTGTTGGTATCCAATCTAAGTGGTGCTTTGTAATTGTCCACAGCTCGCCATGTTCGCGAATGCGGTTTTTACCGTGGCCTGATATACCACGCAATTTGATCGTTTTATCTGATAACATAATACCTCTCTCTTTCTATTATAGGGTCGCATATTCTAGGTGTATTGTCAAGCGAAAAAAACGGTGGAACATAATCTTAATCTTTTATTACTATACTATGGATATCGGCTAAAGTCAAGCGGTACAATTTATACCGTTAATCCCTTTACCCCACGCCTACCCATTTTCTTGGTCTTCCAACTCATATCTTCATCTTCTTTCCATCGCTCGCCATATGCGGTGGAATCCATGACAGGCTTATCCTCTTCGGTTTGCCCTGTCAAGTTTTGAGCTGATTGTTCAACATCATACAGCTTTTGTTTGTCAGTATCCACACCGACCACAAATCGGAGAAGCTTGTTGATGTTATCATACCGAGATTTCAGCTGTTTCACCATATATTGGTTCAACTCTGCCATTTGTTCACTTTGGCTGAGAGCCCACTCAAGATCGGCCGTCATTGGAAGACCGAACGAATCTGATTGGTCACTTAAGGTAGGATCAGAGTTAAAATTGCCTTCTCGGTTTGCCTGGGTTGCTGACCAAATAGGTATATTGAGTTCTTTTGACAGTCCTCTCAGCTCAACAGCTATTTGCTTCACATATTCATATGTTCCGGCGCTTCGGCGAACCTGCATAGATTTACAAATATTGATATAGTCTATCATAATAACATTAGGCACCATTTTCTTTTTTTGTTTAAGCTCATGAATAAGGTGCCTGAAATGTCCAGCCCCAGCTGAACCGTCAGGGAATTCTTTGACAATCAGCGTGCCTTGTGTTTTTTTCCTAATTTTACCGAGCTTGTTATCAAATTTAGCTTTTTCTAATTTTCTTAGTGTGTCAAATTCGATATTCATCAAATTAACCTCGACACGCTCAGCTATTTCGTTCTCGTCCACTTCCATTGTGATATAGAGAACGTCAAGCCCATCCATCAAATAGCCGGCTGCCATATGACAAAGGCAAAGAGTTTTACCAACGCCTGTGCCAGCCATCAAAACGTTCAGCGATTTTCGTTTGATACCGCCTTTCGTAGCTTCATTAAATTTGGCTATATTGAATGGGATTTTTTCTACAGGGTCGTGATAATAATCAAAACGCTCATCGCTATCATCAAAATAATCATGGCCGATAGAATTGTCAAAAGAAACAGCCAGAGCGTCCGAAAGAATAGTCGGAATGGCATCATTACCGCGCTTAGGATCTTTACCGTCAATGATAGCAACAGCTGAAGCCACCGCATTATAAACGGCTTGGTCTTTGCAGAATTGTTCGGTGGTATCGACAATCCAATTAATCTCTGCCGGCTTGTCATTTAGGCCGTCAATAATACCTGAAATACTTTTAAATTGTTCTTCCTTAATCTTGTCGTTTTTGTCGAGCTCGATTGTAAGGACTTCTTTGGTCGGTAAGGCATTATATTTTTCGAAAAACCCGTTGATTAACAGGTATACGATTTTTTCATCTGGATGGTCAAAATATTCCGGCTTGATAAAGGGGAGAGTTTTTCGAGTAAACTCTTCGTTATGGAGAAGATTCCTCAGAATCGTTTTCTCGATTCGTTCCATTCAAATCCTCATGTAAAAATTTATTCTCAGCAATATCAACAATGATTTCGCCTAGGTGGGTTTCAAACTCTGTGATTTCATCAGGAGTTAATTCACCAACTTCAACTCGTTCCTCTATAATATCATAATGGAATTTTAAAGTAAAGCCCTCTGGTATGATTTTGATCCAGTTGACGCGTACCACAAGGCCGTCGTAAACCCCGCCGGAAATACCGATAAAGGATTGCTGTTCATCATTTGGGTCAGGGAGTAGGGTATAATCTAACATTATTCAACCTCCTCATTAAACGCCTCTGAACCATACAAGAACTTCTCGCCAATTTTTTCTTCAATAGCGTCTAACACTTCCTCAGTAAAATATTTCTCAGGGCTATTTTTGATGGTCCCGTTTTTGACTTTTTTACCTTCAATATTAACAGTCTGTTTTGATTCTCTCTCCCATACACCGAGCTCGACAGCATAGTCCAACAGGCCGTGATAGCGATTCAGGCCTTTATCAAACGTTAGTTGTGTCTGAACTTTCGATCCCTCGCGTGTCAGCCTACCTTTTTTCAACAGCGCATTAATGAACACGCCAGCTTCATCTTTAGCTTTCGATAAGTAAATGATGATTGATGCCGCATATTTTGGCCCAGAACCACCGCTCATCTGCTTCGAGCTAAACATGCCCATTGTTTGATATGTATGGTTTGTAAGAACAAGCGGAATGTTCAACTTACCCAGCTTCAGGGCAAGAACCCGGAACGTAGCTTTCGTCAGCTGGGTTCTGGTCATATCCTTCGTTTCTTTACCGTCAGCGGTATCTTCAACTTCTTTTGTGGTTGAGAGGTTACCAAGAGAGTCAAGAATGAACAACATCGGCCGGCCTTCGCCAGATTTCTCATAATTCTCTAACGTTTTAAGACATTGGAACCTAAATTCTTGGATTGTAGTAACAGGACAAATAAATACTCTAGCTGGGTCAATTCCCCTCTCAATCAACAGGTCTTTTGATAATGCAAATTCAGTTTCGAAAATGAACACGCCAGCTTCTGGGTTCATATCAAGGAATGCCTTTACAATCGCAAGCGCAAAGAAGGTTTTGCCTGTGGCTTCTTCGCCGGCTAGGGCCACGATTCGATTCGATGGAATGCCGCCGTAAATTGATCCAGAAATCATAGCATTTAACAAGTATGATCCTGTATCAATGAAGTCTGAAATGTCTCCTAAGACGCCATTTTCGGCAATTCCGGCATATTCATTATCAATACCGGCAGCCATATTTTTAAAAAAATCACTCATTACTTAATAATTCCTCTCGGATTCTCGTTAATATTATTCCAAGTATGTTCTGGCCCTTACCATTACAAACTCCCCAATAGGTATCACCCCATGTATTACCCTCGATTAACTCCCGCCCGGCTGTAGCTATAAGATTTTCTTTCAATTCTTTATTCTGCGAGAATTTTTGCCAAACAAGAGAATTCATAATCTCTACCACTTGGTATTAGGCAGCTTAAATTTTGGTTTCTTGATAATCATTCTCTAATCCTATCACGCCTCCATAACAAAGTCAAGCCTATATCAGCCAAAGAAAGCCTCCAGATTTGAAACCTTCTCAGCCTCCCAACCGATCACATCTAGAATAGCGGTCAACGGCGAAAGGAAATTCTTCTCAAATTGTCGATCATAATCAATAAAAGGCTTAAGATCAAATTCTTCTGGAAGAAACTGCGCCACAGCAATACAATTTGAAATTGTTGGGTTTGGCTCTTTCAGGTATGCATATCGAATTTTCTCACCCTCAAGAATCAAAGGATATTTCTTTGTCAGTTTGTTTTCCTGTAGAAGGTGGTTGTACATAAGAGCCCCCTTCACATGGAAAGGCGAGCCTTTTTTGTAAACCGAAGTGCGGCTCCTATATTGAGCAAGGCCGTTAACGCCTGTAGGAGAAGATATGTCGCCAAATTCAAAGCCCCGGAACTTCTCTTTAAATTCACTGATATATTTTTGGACGGTGGATTCGTCTGAATTCATAATCAACTTAAGGCATTCTTTAAGAGCGTCCCTACACTTTTCAGGTGTAGAACTTCTCACAGTTTCAATACCAGTCATAGCTAATTTTGGTTCTGTGTATCGTACCCCTTCATTATCCCAGACATTCAAAATGTATCGTTTTTTGGCCGTCCAGATACCTTTCTCAGAAATTTTCTCGCGGCCCATATCCATTTTATTCTCAACACAATTGGTAATTTGTGCCAGCTCTTTATAGCGTTTGGCAATGAATGGCTCGACCTTAGCTTTGGAGAATTGATTAATGGCTTCAACGATAGCCTCAGGGCATAAGTCTTGTCCATCATTGACAATATCAACTAAAGGTTTAAAATTGACATAAATTGAATCAGTATCAGACGCGATGATATAATCAACGGCGGTTGTTCCTAATGTCTTGTTCATAAATCTGTTAACCCTGTCAATGATCCATTTGATAGCTAATTGACCTGACAGCGTGATTGCCTCAGCAAGCCTTATATCATAGAGTCGGAAATATTCAGAGCCAAGCGCGCCATACGCTGAATTTAGCTGAACTTTCATGGCACTCTGGATGTTCTTGTGTTTGGCTGCAAGAACCTTATATTTTTTATCCTTGGCCTTCTCGTAAAGCTCCTCATTTTTCTTTTGTTCTGCCTTCGCAGCTTTTCGAGTATTATATTTCTCTTGCATTATTTCAGGCAAGAACCCCTGAATAGTTGTGTCAAAATAATATCCGTTGCCAGCGCAACAAAATGCTTGCGGCACAGGCTCAAACACAGCTCGGTCGTATGGAGTTTTTATGAATTGATCGATATCAAATAGCGCCGGCGATCTTGGATCTAATGTCTCAGGGCTGATATTCCATTGCATGATTAAATGAGGATAAAGTGAATTCAGGTCATAAGATACAACCCAATCATGCATTCCGACTATTGGTTCTTTGACCGCCGCGCCGGCGTATTGGTCGTCTTTTCTTTGATATTTCTTCGGCGGAGTAACAATGCCCCTAGCCAATAGCTCGTTATGAACAATAACATCCCACATCCTAACCTGCATATAAACATCTTCAAAATTGACCTTTGCATCATATGCCGTGGCCATTGTCTGGCCTAAGATGCCGTGCATATCATCCAACCTATTAACCAGATTGGTGTCTCTAATATTATATTCCATGAATTTCTGGAAATCATGTTTGTATAAATTCTGGAGCGAGCCATACTCAGAAAAATCTAGTTTCTTTTCTCCTAGGTCAGCATAAGCTACCGTGTTCAGTTTGTAGTCCTCAGGTTTTACTTCAAGATAAGGAGCTACAAAATATTGATACTGTTTTACATAATCCAGTGTGGCAATACCGACCAGGTTATATTCAAATTTTTCCTTACCAAAGGCGTTGTTCTTATTTTCAAACAAGATACCCCAAGGCGATAATTCTTTAGCTTTGTCGTAATTAAATAGTTTAGTGATTCGGCGGACAAGATATGGAATATCAAACCCTTCAATATACCAGCCTGTCACCACATCAGGATCAAGATGTTTCCAAAATTTCAGAAACTTAGTTATCAGCGCATATTCATCCTTACACTTGACATATAGGACATTTTCATCTTTTGGCTTGAAATCACCACAACCAAATGAGTAATATTTTCCGCCAGTCTGAACAGTAATAGCTGTGATTTCATCATTGGCATCCTCAGGTTCAGGGAAACCATCATTCGAAGTTGTTTCGATATCAAGATTAGTAACCGTAATCATGTTGAGGTCGTAATCTACTTTGCCAGGGAACCGTTCATTCAAGAAGGCGTATTCAAATCGATCAAAACCATAAACGTCGAAATTATCAACATTTTTATATTGGTTAAGTTGCTCCTTCGCGTCTTTCATATCTTCAAAATCTCTAAGAGGAACAACTGGTTCACCATATAGAGTTTCTAGCGGATCAGGATCTTCATTTTCAGAATTTAAGGCATAAAGTGTGGGGATATATTTTACTCGCTCAACAGCTCGCGAACCGTCAGAATTATATCCGCGAAGAAGGAGGGTTTTTCCCCATCTTTGAATATGGGTGTAGAATTTCATACTATTGTGTTTGAATCCACTCAAGAGCGTCGTAATATGATGTAAATCTTCGGTGTGAATGGTAGGTTAGCCAGGGGGAAAGGACAGCGCCTTCTGGATGAACAACCACAATAAGCTTACCACGCTCCCATCCATAAAGGACTTCCATTGAAGTACCGACGGACGGCTTGTCGTATGATACCAGAACAACGTCGGAATTTGTCACATCTATTTTATCAAATTCAACGATATCAGCATCAAAATCCCCTTCAACACCGCGATAATCTCGCCGCATGGGGTTTATATATTCGTTCCAAGGCGCGACAGTTTGAACTAGTCTACGCCAATCGTTGCATTCTTCGTCGGTACAGCCGTTGATAGGGCCGCATAAGTAAATTGTTTTCATTCTAATACCATAACATAGCTAAGGCCGCCGGTCAAGCTTAGCCTTTGAGAAGGACGCCAGTATTCTCAGGCACGATCAGCCCACTACCATAAGCTTCATTGTAGGCATTTTCAAGCTTGGTCATAGGTTTATAACTCCAGAGGACATGATCAGCTTTAAGTTTGATGGTGTCATCCTTTTCACTTAATTGAAGAGGATCTGCTAGCCCAGCAAGGCCAACCGGAACGCCTGATTCTGGGTCTCTTCCGAGCAACAAAATAGCAGGATTTTTGATTTTATAAATTTCCCCATTAAGTCCCGGCTGGACGCGGACAATATCAACTTTACCAATTATTTCTTCGCCAGTAACAAGCCTTAACACCAAAATTTCACTCATAATACTTTCTTCATCCTTTTAATCAATCGATTTGCCCGGTTTGGTACATCTTCCCGAGCCCATTTACTATCAGCCATTTCACCAGCAACTTCGTGCCAATATTCTCTGCGCGCAGCGGCGATCATACGTTTAAATTTGCTAAACCTGGTTCTTCCAAGATTGAACATCATATTACCGAAAATAGCTTGAACTTCGAAAGGCAAACTATCAAAATTGTTAAAAACTATATTACAATCTAAAATTGCTTGTTCAATATCTGATTCAAATAATTCGATAACACGGCTGTATGAAATCTCTTCGCCTGGTTCTATTTCATGTTCAGGCTCATATATTTTAGTTCGATGGCCTATACCGACGGTTTTATAACCTTCTGTGTCGATATAAACCTCATAGAGGCCATCGCGATCATCATCCCTAAACCCTTCATCAATAAGAAGTTCTTCGAATAAGACTAGATGTAAATATGACATTAATATTTTTTGGAACCTATGTTGTATTTTGCTAACAATTCCCACTCACTTTTTTCTGCATATGGCAAGATTTTAATCTGATTCATCGGCGCAGTAGGTCCGGTAGATTTTTCAGGGTCAACCAAGTCTACCAACTCCCATTCATGTAAAAGATTTGCGATTGCATTCCTCCGGGCCAAATCATTCTCTCCGAAATTGCTAGGTTTACCATCCAGCGCGAAAAGTTCTTTAAAATGGGTGATGTAGTACTTACCCCTTTTATGCAAGATATGGCACGATTGGTAGAGAGTGTTTGTTTTTCGTGAGGCAACACCGATACGGGTGAGAGTTTCTTTGACCTTGAGGAAATCGTCTGGTTCATTCAGCTTCACCTCTATCAGGGTTTCTAATTCTACTGCCATTGTCAATTCCACCTTTTTCTATTTTTATTTTCATGGTGTCAATTTGTTCTTGGGTTAGGACATATGCAGCTTGACGAGCCTTCAAATCTGAATACCCATAGAACTCTTTAACGACTTCGATATTGTCTTCGGTGGTTTTCTTGGTCCACTTTCCCCACCGTTTTCTAGGTCTAACGGTATTTAGAAGAAACTCAAATTGCAGACGTTTTGGCAGTCCTCCATATTGGTTCATAAGGTTCGCGATCATGATCGTATCCTGATGGTATGAAAGCGCGCGGTTGGTGAGAAACGGCACATAGCCTTCCTCAGCCTGTTGC
>CEPZ01209623.1_pt1 | contig 16410 bp, 15 predicted proteins | sample 530461 | NCBI WGS metagenome assembly CEPZ01 (sample SAMEA2620106, study PRJEB7988) | marine metagenome | isolation source: saline water (ENVO:00002010), including | reverse complement strand
TATATAATACTTTGTAGCAGGGGGTGTCCATTTCAATGCACTTTTTGTTATCATTGTCTTGGAACAAAATATAGAACAAGATCAACAGAAGATATAATTAAAGAATTAAGATGGGCAATAAAAAAATATAAGATAAATTTTATTTCAATATTTGATGATTTATTTTCTGTTGATAAAAATAGATTATATGATTTTTGTAAAAAAATAAAATTATTATTTAAAGAAATCCCTTGGAAATGCGAGTGGTCTTGTCAGCTTTCTGTTAGAGATGTAGATAGAGAAATGATGTCAATTATAAAAGATGCAGGATGTACAGGAGTTAGTTGGGGATTCGAGAGTTATAGCCTAATAGTATTAAGAAGTATGAAAAAACCAATAACACCCGAACAAATAGACAAGGCGATTAAATTATGCATGGAATTTAAAATAAATATAAGAGGCAATTTTATATTCGGGGACATAGCAGAAACAAAAGAAACAGCTAAAACAACTTTAGATTATTGTAAGAATAATTGTAAGGGGCAGGCATCAGTTTATTTTATTCAACCATATCCAGGAAGTGCAATATATAATCATTGTATAGAAAAAGAAATAATTAAAGACGAATTAGATTATATAAAAAATAAAATGGCTCATCAAAATTGGTTAAATATGACAGAGAGCATGACAGATTTAGAAATTTTAGAACTTAAAAAAGAAATCTTAAAGGTTAGAAGAGAAAATTGTAAATATATCATCCCATTAAAAATTTCTAAGGAAAAAGAACAAGGAAGATATTTATTTAAAGTAAAATGCCCTTTTTGTAATGAAAAAATCATCTATAAAAACTGCAAAATTCAGAATAGATTACATTATCATATAAGTGTTTTTTGTAAAAATTGTCACATGTTTTTTTATATTTCAAGCAAGGCTTATAAGTTTGGTATGGATAATTATAATGCTTTGGATTTTTTTAGAAGAAGTTATTTATCTTTAAGAGATAATTTTTTGAAAAAAAAATTGTAGTTGTTCTTAATAATCTTTTTAAACTCTTTTAAATATTTTAAAAAAAGAAAGGCAAAAAATGAAACAAATAATATTTATTGAAGCATATCCAGAAGTAATGATTTATAAAATGGCACGATTATTTAAAAAAAAAGGTTATAAAACCATTTCAATAAGGATTTTAGAAAGCAAAGGATTATCTAATAAATTTTATAACGAGGCTTTTGATAAAATTATTTGTTTTAATTTAAAATTTCATAGGGCAAGTATTAAAAGTCTGCCTAAGATTGCACTTTCATTAATTAAATCCTCAAAAGATTTTTTTAAATCTATTCTTTCTATATTTAAATTAAACCCCTATGTAATATTTTGTAGAACATCCCCAAATAGACTTTGTGCTATAACTAAAATATTATTTAATAAATATCCTTTAATTTATTTTCCTTATGATATAAGTGCCTTAGGAGATATAAGGTTTGGGGGAACTAAGGGAAAAACCATAAACAAATTACCTTCTTTTGAAGCTAAGGCAGAAAAATATTGTTTTGAAAATGTAGAAGGGATTTTACATAAGGGCTCTCCAGATGAACTTAAATATCTTAATAAAACTCGTCTAGGAAAAGATTTAAAATTAAGTAATTTGCAAATCTCTTTTAATCCTTACTGTTCTGAAGAATTTATACTCCCAATAAATAAAAATAAACTTTCTAAAAAAGACAAAGAAATTCACATAGTTACTGTGGGTTCTTGTGGAGCTACAGATACTGGAGGTCCAAATTTTTTAATAGAATATGCAAAAGCATTTGCTAAACAAAAAATTCATTTACATGTTTATATAAGACCTAATATTTCTTCAAAAAAAGAAGTTGAAAAGGCATTTATGAAAGATTCAGGAAAAGATTTAGACAAAAAATATTTTCATTGGCATGAACCTCTTGGGCCAAAAGAACTAATAAAAGAAATTTCAAAATATGATTATGCAATAATGATGATTAATATGAATATTAAAAATCCTTCAGATTTTCTATCTATAAAATTACTTACAGGAAATCAAGTAGCTTCTTATTTAGAAGCAGGACTACCTTTTTTTTATTCAAAAAACTTTGAATATCTTGACAAATCAATGAGAAATTATAAGCTAGATTTGACTTATGAAAATATAAAAGATTTAGAAAATCTTAAAAAAACAATAAAAAAACTTAACTATAAAAAATTAGAAAAAAATGTTCAAATAGCAAGGCAAGACTATCTTATGGAAACACAATTTCCGAGATTAGAAAAATTTGTAAAAAAAGTAGTAGATAAAAATTTAAATAAGAGAAAAAGAAAGAAATAATATGGATAAAAAAGATCAAGAGCCAGAAGATAATGAAAGAAAGGCAAATCAATCTATGTTAGACTACTATGTTAAATCAGGATTAAATCCAGATAAGTTTTTAGTAGAGGATGAAGCAATTTGGAAATTACATTATAAAAAAAGACTTAATCTATACCAAAAGTATCTAAAAATACCTTTTGCGTTTTTAAAAGGGGCATCTGTTTTAGAATTTGGATGTAATTCTGGAGAAAATTCATTAGTTCTTGCTTCTGCAGGAGCAAATTTGACTTTAGTAGAACCAAATAAATCAGTTCATGAAAGATTAAAATATCTTTTTAAAAAATTTGGGTTTGAAAAAAATATGATCCTACATTCAAAAACAATTGAGGATTTTAATCCAGATAAAATTTATGATTTAATTATGATAGAAGGATTTTTATTTTCTTTACCAAATAGGAATGAAATGGTGCTTAAAATTGGAAAATTACTTAGTCAAAATGGGTTAGGAATAATTTCATTTATGGATAGATACGGAGGTTTAATTGAATTTACAAAAAAATATATTTTAGCAAGACTTTGCAAAATAACTGGAAATAAGATTAAAAGTGAAAAGTGTTTTGAGTTTGCTAAAAGGTTATATAAGGAAGATTTTTCTAATCTAAATACTTCAAGAGATTTTAAAGTTTGGTGGGATGAACTAGTATGCGGACCTTCTTATAAATGGCACTGTCTTTGGAGTTATCCTGAGCTTTTACAATTAATTGAAAAATCCAATTGTGAATTATACTCTACTTCTCCTCAATGGAATACAGGAAATAATTTTATTTGGTATAAAAATATCTCTCAAACCAGACAAATACATGAAAGAAGTTTAGATAGTTGGAAGGAAAATTTCTCTTTTTTTCTTACAGGATTTTCACCAAATAAGAAAGATAAACCTATAACAAACGAAATAATAAAATCTGTTTATAATTTAATAAAAAATATTTCAAATTATTCAGGTGAATCTTCCCAAAATATCGCAAGTTATCCAGAAGAATTAGATCAATATTTAAGCAATTCTAATGACCCTTTAATAATTCAATTTAATTTAGAAATGAAAAATCTATATCAGACACTTCAATCTTCAGATTATGAAAATATAATCTCAACATATCTTAATTCAAAAACCTTAAGAAAATCTTGGGGTTCACTTTACCATTATATTTGTTTTAGAAAGAATAGAAATATAGATTAAAACTTAATAATGTTTTTAAATGTTATAAGATAATTTTTAAAATGGAAAAAAAGAAGAGACAAGATATATTAATCTTAAAAACAGGTTATTCAGAGGTTTTATTTGAAGGAGATTCAAAAAAAGTAAGTTTAGGAGATATTCTAAGAATCACCCCAATTTTGCATCTTTATAAAAATGATAATGTAACCTGGGTAACTGACAAGGCAGCTTTTCCACTCTTAGAAGGAAATCCTTATATTAATAAATTACTTGCTCTTGACTTTACAACAGCCATGCATTTATTAGAAGACGAGTTTGATACAATTATAAATTTAGAAAAAAATATAGAGGTTTGTAAATTATCTAAAAAATTAGAAGCTTGGGCAAGATATGGATTTAGATTTGATAAAAAAACTAACCAAGTTGAAGCATATGATAGGGCATTAGAAGTTTTAACTTATAGTTCTAGTATAGATGTTAAGAAAGAATCTAGTAAAACAGTTCAAGAACTTTTATTTAAAATGGTTGGTGAAAAATGGAAGGGAGAAGAGTATATTTTAGGATATAAACCTAAAAAAAATAAAGAATATGATGTTTGTTTAAATACTAAAGTTGGAGAAAAATGGCCTGTAAAAGCATGGCCTATTGAATATTGGAATAAACTTGAAGAAATGCTTGTAAGAGATAATATTAAAGTTCAAAGACAAGATAAACAAAACAATGAAATTTTAACAAATTTGAAAAGTTATATGGATTGGATAAATTCTTCGAAAGTTGTTATAAGCAATGATAGTCTAGGTTTACATTTAGGGATTGCTTTAAAAAAGAAAGCAATTGGATTATTTGGACCAACTACAAGTAAAGAAGTATGTTTTTATGACAGAGGAGAACCCATTTTACCAAAACCACATCTTGATTGTCTACCTTGTTTTAATGAATCTTGTGGAACAGGACACAATTGCATGGAGAAGATTTCTCCAGAAAGAGTATATAAAACAATAAAAAAATATCTTTAAAAACATAGCTAAACTACATAAATCTTTAAAAAGAATTTATAATAATTTTGATTATGACAGAGATAGTAAAAAAGTATGGCCCATTAAAACTTGCTTGGCATCCTGAAAAACTTGAAGCATTAAGAGATGAAAAAATTACAGCTCCTATTTGTGTTAGAATAAAGCCAACTAACAAGTGTAATCACCGTTGTTTTTATTGTTCTTATGATCCTGATGCAGAAGATAAGAACCTTCTTTCAGGAGGATTTAAAAGAAATGATGAAATTCCTAGAGATAAAATGATGGAGATTTTAGATGATTTTAAAGAAATAGGTGTTAAGGCTATAACTTATTCAGGAGGAGGAGAGCCCTTAATCTATCCTCACATTGAAGAAGCATTTAAAAAAACATTAGAAAATAAAATAGATTTATCAATAATTACAAACGGACAAACACTTTCAGGGGTTTTGGCAGACTATTTAAAAAATGCAAAATGGGTTAGAATCTCTTTAGATGCTTGCAGTAAGGAAATTTTTTCAGAAAGCAGAAAAGTTTCTGGAAAATTTTATGAAAAATTAGAAAAAAATCTTCAAGAGTTTGCAAAAAATAAAGAAGATTTTTGCGAGTTAGGGATTAACTTTGTTGTTCATCATTTAAATAAGGATACTGTATATGAGGCTGCAAGACATTTTAAACAACTTGGAGTTAATCATGTTAAATTCACTCCTCGTTGGATTGATAAGAAAGGAGAATGGGAAAAATACCATGAACCTTTTAAAGAAAGTGTAATTGAACAAATTAAAAGAGCAAACAGAGAATTAGTTGATGAAAATTTTAGTATTTTTGATACATATGAAAATGATTTTAGTCTAACTGGAGTTCCTGAAAGAACATATTCAAAATGTGCAATAATGCAAACTGTTCCAGTTATTGGCGCAGATAGTGTAGTTTATTTTTGTCATGATAAAACTTATATGAAAAATGGAGCATTAGGGTCTATAAAAGACAAGTCTTTTAAAGATTTATGGTTTAGCCCAGAAGCTGAAAAAATATTCAGAGAATTTAATGCAAAAAAAGAATGTCCTCAACATTGCACTTATGATTCAAGAAACATTCTGGTTCAGGATTTTATAAAAGGGTATGATCCACATCATATAAATTTCCCATAGGAATTTAAAATGGAAAAACTAATAGGTAAATCATTTTACAGAAGAGATAATTGTCGTTCATGTAAAAGTGAAGATTTAGTTTCAGTTATTAAAAATAAATCAACACCTCATGGAGAAGAATATGTTAAAGAACCAAAAGCCCAGGAATATTATCCTGTTGAAGTTTTTAAGTGTAATGATTGTAATCTTTTGCAATTATTAGATATTGTTGATCCAGATAAATTATATAAAGATTATTTTTATGTAACCTCTCTTTCTTTAGGATTAGTTAAACATTTTGAGGATTATGCAGAATCTGTAATTAATAAATTAAAAATTTCTGAAAAAAGTCTTTTTGTAGATATTGGAAGTAATGATGGAGTTTTATTAAATGCCCTTAAAAAAAAAGGGATGAAAGCGTTAGGAGTAGACCCTGCAGAAGAAATAGCTAAAAAAGCTACAGAATCTGGTCTTGAAACAATTGCAGGTTACTTCACACCAGAGATAGCTTCAGAGATAAGAGATAAATATGGGAAAGCAAAAGTAATAACCTCTAATAATGTTCTTGCAAATATAGATGATTTAGATGGAGTGATTAATGGTGTAAAGAATTTATTAACAGATGATGGAGTATATATTGTAGAAGCAGCTTATGCTCTTGATGTAATCCAAAACACAATAATTGATAATATTTACCATGAACATCTTACTTATTTTTCAGCAGAATCTTTTAAGAATTTTTTTGAATTTAGAGGAATGGAATTAATTGATATAGAAAGGACTCATATGAAAGGAGGATCCTTACGAACCTTTGCACAACTTAAAAGGGGCCCAAGAAGGAAATCTAGTGCAGTTGATGAATTAATTACTCTTGAAAGAGGATTTGGTTTAAATAGTTCAGAAATTTATAATCAATTTAATAAAAGAATTTCTGATGAAAGAGAACGGTTAATAGGATTATTAAAAAAAGCTAAATCAAAAGGAAAAACCATTGCAGGTTATGGTGCTTCAGTTGGAGCAACAGTTCTTCTTCATGATCTTGAGATAGGAGATTATCTTGATTTTATTGTAGATGATTATAAACCTAAACAAAATCTTTATAGCCCTGGTTTTCATATACCTACATTTTCTTCTGAAGCAATTTATACAAAAAAACCAGATTATATTGTTAATTTAGCTTGGAGATATGCAGAGCCAATAATAAATAGACATAAAAAATATGCAAAACAAGGTGGAAAATTTATTACTCCTATTTCAAAATTTGGAGAAAAATAAAATGCAGTCAAAAATTTCTTGGTGGAGAACTAATTTTGGAGAAGAAGAAATAGAAAAAATAAGAGAATCTGTTTATGGCGAACATATTTCTATGGGCTCTGTTACTGAAGAATTTGAAAAAAAACTTGCAGAAAAATTAGAAGTACCTTATGTTGTTGCAACAACTAGTGGAAGTACAGCTTTGTTAATGGCATGTATGGTCCTTGGGATAGGAAAAGGAGATGAAATAATAGTCCCAAATAGAACCTGGATTGCAACTGCACACTCTCCTTTAATTTTAGGTTCAAAGGTAGTTCTTGTGGATAGTGAACCAAATTTTCCAAGTATAAAGATATCAGATTTAGAAAAAAAAATAACTGTTAATACAAAAGCAATAATGCTTGTTCATTTAAATGGAAGGTCAAATAATATGGATAAGATTTTAGAAATTGCAAAAAAATATAATCTTTATGTTATAGAAGATGCTTGTCAAGCTTTATTTTCAAAAAATGAAAAAGGATTTTTAGGAACAAACTCAGATATCGGATGTTTTTCATTAGGACCGACTAAACTTATTTCATCTGGTCAAGGAGGCTTTCTTGTAACTAAAAATAAGGAAATTTATGAAAAATTAAAGCTTATTAGAAGCCATGGGACAAAGAGTATTAAAGAACCAGAATATATTCAAATTGGATCTAATTTTAAATTTACAGATATTCAGGCATCAATAGGGATTGTTCAACTTGAAAAAGTAGATGAAAGAATAAACAAAATAAAAGAAATATACAAGATTTATGACGAATTTTTTAAAGTTAACACTAATATCAGAATTTTGCCTGTAAATATAGAAAAAGGAGAAATCCCTTTATATGTTGAAGTATTATGTAAAGATAAACAAGGCTTAAGAAATTTTCTTGCTTCTAAAAACATTGATACACGTCCATTTTTACCAAATATAAGTTCAGCTCCTTATTTAAAAACAGATGAAAAATTTCCAAATTCTGATTTTTTTTATGAACATGGATTATTTTTACCTTGTGGACCTGCCCAACCAAAGAAGAATATAGAAAGGGTAATAAATAGTTTAAAGGAGTATGATAAAAATTAGTATCTTAGAATATAGATATACTTATAAATTTAAAAAAATCCAATAAAACAATGAGAAAACTAGACCTCCTCGAAAGTTTTCCAAAATCTTCGAGAAAAATACAAAAAGGATGGAGAACAGAAGAAAATAAACAAATTGCAAAAAGATTTGATAGAGAATTCTTTGATGGAGATAGAATCAATGGATACGGAGGATATTTTTATGATGGAAGATGGAAAGGAATTGTCTCAAAATTACAAGAAGTATATGGGATAGATAAAAATAGTTCTGTTTTAGATATTGGATGCGCAAAAGGATTTTTACTATATGATTTAAAAGAAATGATTCCAGGAATTAAAGTTGCAGGAATTGATATATCTAAATATGCAGTAGGTAAGGCAATGGATGGATATGCAGACTATTGGACAAGACAAGCAGAATTTAGAGAAAAACCCAACTACCTTGAAGAACAAGCAAGAAATGAGATACTTCCTCATATGATTGTTGCAAGTTGTGATGATCTTCCATATGCAGATAATTCTTTTGATGTTGTTTTAAGCATTAATACTGCACATAATTTGCCTTTGCCTGGATGTGAAAAAGCTATAAGAGAAATGATTAGAGTAGGAAAAAATAAACAAGACATGTTTATACAGCTTGATGCTTATACAACTCCAGAAGAAAAAAAAAGAATGGATGCTTGGGGAATAACCTGCCTTACAACCATGTATGACACAGAGTGGCTAAGAACTCTTGAAGAACAAGGATATGATGGAGATTATTTCTGGACAATAGTTTAATCAAAAAAATGGAAAGTTTAGAAAAAAAAGCTGAGAACTTAAGAAAGAAAGTCATAGATTTATCTTTAGAAAATAATGGTGATGGGCATCTTGGAGGATGTTTTTCGGAAATAGAGGTTCTTATCTCATTATATGATAAAATCTTAAAAAAAGATGATAAATTTATTTTAAGTAAAGGACATAATTGTTATCCTTTATATTTAATACTTAGAGAAAAAGGATATAACCCAAAAATATTAGGGCACCCAGATATTGATATAGAAAATGGAATTTGCTGTACTACTGGAAGTCTAGGCCATGGATTGCCTATTGGAACTGGGATGGCTCTGGCAAAAAAACTGCAAAATAAAAAAGGAAACATCTATGTTTTAATGGGGGATGGTGAATGTCAAGAAGGAACTACTTGGGAGACAATTCCTTTAGCAGTTAAATATAAATTAGATAATCTAACAGTAATAGTTGACAGAAATAAACTTCAAGCACTTGAAGAAATTGCAAATGTAACTCCAATGATTCTTGAAAAAGCATTTTCAAGTTTTGGGTGCTACACAAAAACTATTGATGGGCATGAATTTTCAGAAATAATTTCTACATTAAATGAAAAAAATTATGAAAGACCAAGAATAATAATTGCAAATACAACTAAAGGAAAAGGAGTAAGTTATATGGAAAATGATCCTAAATGGCATGGTAGGAAAGTGCTTTTAGAAGAAGTTAAAGGAGCATATGAAGAATTAAAATGAGAAGAGAATTTGGAAAAGTAATAACAGAACTTGCAGAAAAAGATTCAAAAATATATTTAATAACAGGAGATATTGGATATGCAGTTTTTGATGAATTTAGAGAAAGATTTCCTAATAGATTTATTAATGCAGGAATTCGTGAACAATCAATGATTGGTATGGCATCTGGAATGGCTTTAGAAGGACTTAAACCATATGTTTATACTATAACTCCTTTTTTAATTGAAAGACCTTTTGAACAAATTAAACTAGATATAAATAAACAAAATGTAAATGTAAAATTAGTTGGTTATGCAGATTATCCTAATCTTGGGCCAACACATGCAGAAATAGATGCAAGATGGCTTATGAGCAAATTTAAAAATATTCATTCTTATTTTCCAAAAAATTCCTTAGAAGCAAGACAAGCTGTTCTTCATGCTCATCAAAATAAAAGCCCTGCCTTTATTAGTTTAAAAAAGGACAAAGAGATAGTATAATGGAATTGTCAAACATAGATAATCATAAATTAATGTATCATTCAGATGAAGTTTCTGAATGGAAAGGAACAGGAGATCATTTTCCAATCTATGTAGAAGTAGGATTAACAAATGCCTGTAATCATAGGTGTATCTTTTGTGCACTAGATTTTGTTGATTTTGGAAAAGACTTTATCGATAAAAAGGTTATGTTAACAAACTTAGAAGATATGGCAACCAATGGTTTAAAATCAATAATGTTTGCAGGAGAAGGAGAATCATTATTACATAAAGACATAGGGTTATTTACAAAACAAGGTAAGAAATATGGTTTAGATATGGCCATAACTACTAATGGAGTACCATTAAATGAAAAGAAAAGAGAAGAATGCTTGCCTTATCTTTCTTGGATAAGATTTAGTATTGATTCTGGAAGTCCTAAAAACTATGCAAAAATTCATGGAACAAATCCAAGAGATTTTGATAAAGTGATTAATAACATAAAGAGGTGTGTTGAATTTAAATATAAAAATAATTTACAAACAACAATAGGCGCTCAGTTCTTAATGGTCCCACAAAATATGAAGCAAGGGAAAAAATTAGCTAAGATTTTAAAAAATATTGGTGTAGATAATCTACAAATTAAACCTTATTCTCATCATCCCTTCAGTAATAATGATTTTGTTGTAAGTGCTAAAAAATATAATAAACTTGAAAAAAAATTAAAGAAATATAATTCTAAAGACTTTAAAATACTTTTTAGAAAAGCAACTGCTGAAAGGATTTCCTGTGAAAGAGATTATGATCAATGTTATGGATTACCTTTTTATGCATTAATTGATGCTAAAGCAAATGTTATTCCTTGTAATATGTTTTATAATAATCCTGAATTTACCTATGGTAATCTATATAAAAATAAATTTAGCGAAATTTGGAAAAGTGATACAAGAAAAGAAATAATTAAAAAAATAAATAAAAAAGGAATTGAAAAATGTAGGCAAGGATGTAGATTAGACGTAGTTAATATATTTTTAAAAAGAACCTTAAATCCAGAACCTCATGATAATTTTATATAATGGAAAAAGTAGCAAAGGTGATTTTACTTAATAATCAAAATGAATTTCTTTTTCAATTAAGAGATAATAATTATAATGTAATAGAACCTGGCAGATGGGCTTTGTTTGGAGGAGGTATAGAAAAAGGTGAAACTTCCTTAGAAGGGGCTAAGAGGGAGATAGCTGAAGAGATTCCTGATTGTTTTGTGAAAGATATGGTTTTTATAGAAAGAGGATATGCTGAAATAAAAAACTTAAGACTTGGTAAATATTGGATAAATAGAACCAATAAACCAAAAAACCCTCATAACTCTATAAGTGAACTTTACATCTTTAAAGCAATAATTAATGAAAAATTAGATTATATAAATCAGAAGATAACAGAAGGTGAAAGAGCAGGTTATTTTAGTTTAGAGCAGTTTGAAGGAATAAAATTAGATCCTTTTGCAAAAAATTTTATTTATCATTATAAAAACAAGATTTTTCATTAACATATATCTGAGCTTCATAAACCTTTTAAATTACTTGCTTATATTGGTTATATGCAAAAAGAAGTAAAAATTCCAGGTACTTATAATTATATTTCAGCATTTTTAACAATGAGATGTAATCTTAATTGTAGTTTTTGTCTTAATTCTCTTGATAAAAGCAAAGAATTTAATAGAAAAAATTTTAAAGAAATCTCTGGAAAAGAATGGGTAGATTCTTTAAATAAAATAAAATCAAGACCAGAGGTTCCTATAACTTTTAGTGGGGGAGAACCTTTTTTACATAAAGATTTTATTTATATTCTTAATAATTTAAAACCAGAACTAAATATAGATATTTTAACAAATCTTTCTTATAAAAAAGGGATTGAAAAATTTTTAAATGAAGTTAATCCAAATAGGATTAAAAGAAATGCACCTTATCCATCTATTCGTGTTTCTTATCACCCAGAACAAATGGGTAATGGAGATAGGTTAATTAACAATATTAAAAGATTACAAGATAAAGGATTTAGTATTGGGGTTTATTATGTTGCATATCCGGGACCAAAAGAATCAGAATTAATCACCCAAATGCAATTTAGATGCTTAGATGAAGGAATTGATTATAGGAGAAAAGATTTTACAGGGGAATATAGAGGAGAACCTTATGGAAATTATTCAAAATATCCTGGAGCAGTAGATGATGAATTTTTAAAATCTTGTTTATGTAAAACTTCTGAATTATTAATAAGTCCAAATGGCGACATATACAAATGCCACAGAGATTTATTTAAAGAGCAATTTTCAATAGGAAATATAACAAATCTAAATTTCCAGATTGAAGATAAATTTAGGAGATGTAATACCTATGGACAATGCCATCCTTGTGATGTTAAGGTAAAAACAAATTATAAACAACAGCTAGGACATACTTCTGTTGAAATAAAATTTTAGACAAAATGGATTTTGAAAATAACCAAAACCAAAATTTGAAAAAAATAGTTTATGTAGCTTTTAGTAGTGATTTAATTCATCCAGGACATTTAGAAACAATTAATGAAGCAAGAAAATTAGGGGATATAATAATTGGTTTATTAACTGATAAAGCAATTGCAAGCTATAAAAGATTACCCTCTTTAACTTATGAGCAAAGAAAAATAATAATGGAGAATATAAAAGGAGTAAAACAAGTAGTCCCTCAAGAAACTTTAGATTATATTCCAAATTTAATGAAAATTAAACCAGATTATGTTGTTCATGGAGATGATTGGAAAACAGGAGTTCAAAGAGAAACAAGGCAAAAAGTCATAGAAGTCTTAAAAGGATGGGGAGGACAATTAGTTGAAATATCTTATAATAAGGAAGAATATGCAGCAAAAATAGATGAAGAACTTGACCAAATTGGAGGGGCGCCAGAGATAAGAAGAAAGAAATTAAGAAGACTTTTAGATTCAAAACCTTTAATTAGGATCTTAGAAGCACATAATGGTCTAACTGGATTAATTGTTGAGAATACACAAATAACAAAAAATGGAAGGAGAAAAGAATTTGAGGGGATGTGGATTAGTAGTTTAACAGAATCTACAGCAATGGGAAAACCAGATATAGGGCTTCCTGATTTAAGTTCAAGAATCTCTAATTTGCAGAATATCTTAGAAGTAACTACAAAACCAATAATCTATGATGGAGACACAGGAGGGATTTCAGAACATTTTGTTTTTCTTGTAAAAACTCTTGAAAGATTAGGAGTCTCTGCAGTTATAATTGAAGACAAAGTGGGATTAAAGAAAAATTCCCTTTTTGGAACTGATGTAAATCAGACTCAAGATAGTATTGAAAACTTTTCTAATAAAATATCTAAGGGGAAAAAAGCTCAGATTACTTCTGATTTTATGATAATTGCAAGAATTGAAAGTTTAATTTTAGAAAAAGGAGTTGAAGATGCAATAACAAGAGCAAGAGCATATATTGAAGCAGGAGCAGATGCAATAATGATCCATAGTAAGAAAGAGAACCCAGAAAGACTAATTGAATTTTGTGATAAATATAAGGAATTTGACAAAAGAGTTCCTTTAGTAGCTGTTCCAAGTACATATAGTTCTATAACTGAACAAGAGTTAGAAAAATTAGGTGTAAATATTGTGATTTATGCTAATCAATTATTAAGAAGTGCGTATTCTTCTATGAAAAAAACTGCAGAACTTATCTTATCCTGCAATAGAGCTAAAGAAGCAGATCAATTTTATATGTCTATAAAAGATATTATTAATTTAATCCCTAGTGGAGGAAAATAATAGATGATTAAATGTGAAGAGCTTGCAGAAGAATTTAGAAAAAATGATTTAACATTTTTTACAGGTGTTCCTGATTCAACATTTAAAGATTGGATGAAGTTTTTAGCAGACGGAAATGATATGACAAATATTATTGCTTGTAATGAATGTGAGGCAACAGCAATTGCATCAGGTTATCATTTAGGAACAAATAAAACAGGTGTTGTTTATATGCAAAATTCAGGTTTAGGTAAAACAGTCAACCCATTAACTTCTCTTTGTTCTAAAGAAGTATATTCTATTCCTATTGTATTAATGATTGGCTGGAGAGGAGAACCAGAAAAAAAAGATGAACCTCAACATAAAATGATGGGAAGAATAATGCTTTCTCAACTTGAAACATTAGAGATTTCTTATGAAACCTTACCAGATAATATTGAACAAGCAAGAGAAGTAATAAAAAGGGCAGGAGAAAAAACAAGACAAAGCAATTATGCTTCTGCAATTATTATTAAAAAAGGAACTTTAGAAGAATATGCTTCAAAAACTAGTGTTAAAACAAATTATGAGATGTCTAGGGAAGATGCTATTAAAACAATTATTGATAATATGGAAGATAATGCAGCCATTGTATCAACAACTGGAAAAACTTCTAGGGAATTATTTGAACATAGGATTGCAAGAAATGAACAACCAAAAGATTTTTATACAGTTGGAAGCATGGGTTGTTCTGCCTCAATTGGTTTTGGGATAGCTCTTAAAAACCCTAATAAATCAATTTATATTTTTGATGGAGATGGCGCCTTTTTAATGCAATCAGGAGCTTTATCTACAATTGGACACTATCATCCTAGAAATTTTTATCATATGGTCTTTGATAATAATGCTTATGATTCAACAGGAGGACAACCAACTGTGTCTTCAACAGTTAATTTTGACAAAATTGCTTTAGCTGTAGGATATAGCTCAGCAAAGACAGTTGAAACAAAAAAAGATCTTGTTAAAGAATTATTAGAAATAAAACAAATAGCTGGTCCAAATATGATTATTGTTAAGGTGAACAAAGGAGCAAGAAAAGATTTAGGAAGACCAACAACAATACCAATAGAAAATAAAGATGCTTTTATGAATTATTTACAAGAATGATGTTACAAGAGGAATTTTTTGGATATGAGAGTATAAACAATTTAACTCGAAATTTAAAAAAAGAAAATTCTAAAAATATATTTCTTGTAACAGGAAAAAAATCTTTTGAAACTTGCGGGGCGAAACAAACATTAGACAGGCTATTAAAAGATTATGAAGTTACAAGATTTAATCAATTTTCTCCAAATCCAAAATTACAAGATATTCAAAAGGGATTAGAAGAATTTAGAAAAAAAGATTCAGATATCATCGTCGCTGTTGGAGGAGGAAGTACAATTGATGTGGCTAAGGCTATTAAGATGTTTTATTTTAATGAAACTAAAAAAAGGGTTCCTCTTGTTGCTGTTCCTACAACTGCTGGAACCGGCTCAGAAGCCACCCATTTTCTTGTTTATTATATTGGCAAGGATAAACAGTCTGCGGGGAACTCAGATTTAGTATTGCCCAATTATTCAATTTGTGACCCTGAATTGACTCTTTCTCTTCCAAAATATGTTGCTGCCTCGACAGGCATGGATGCATTAAGTCAGGCAATAGAATCTTATTGGAATATAAATTCTACTTTAGAATCTCAAGAGTTTGCAAGACAAGCAATAAGATTATTAATAGAAAATTTAGAAGAGGCAGTAGATTTTAATAAAAAGCAAGCTAGGGAAAATGTTATGAAAGCAGCAAACTTGTCTGGAAAAGCAATTAATCTTACAAAAACAACTGCTTGTCATGCTGTTGCATACCCAATGACTTCTTATTTTAATATTTTTCATGGGCATGCAGCTGCATTAACTTTAGGAGAAATATTAGTTTATAATAATAATGTAAATAAAGAAGATTGTTTAGACAAAAGAGGAGTAGGTTATGTTAAAGAAAATATAGGAGGGCTAATCGGATTGATAGGAACAAATAATTGTGATGAAGCAAGGAGCAGAATACAAAAGTTAATGAACAATTTAGAATTAGAAACAAAACTCTCAGGATTAGGATTAAAAAAAGAAGATTTAGATATAATAATAGAAAAAGGATTTAATCCACAAAGAGTAAAAAATAATCCTCGTAGATTAGATAAAAAAGAAATAAGAAAAATTTTAAGGAATATTTATTAAAAATGAAAGCAATTATTCTTGCAGGTGGAAAAGGAATTAGAATGGGTAAGGAATTTGAAGATATACCAAAGTCTTTGCTTCTAGTTAAAGGAAAACCTTTATTAAAATATCAATTAGATCCTTTAATTAAATCAGGAATAAATAATATAATTCTTTTAACAGGGTATAGGCATGAAAGAATCCAAGAGTTTTTAGATAAAGAATATTCTAATTTAAGTACAAAACTTGTCTCTGATCCTCCAAATCAGAAAGGAAGCTATATTTGTTCTTTAGCAAGAATCGAAAGTTTAATAGATGACGATATGATTTTAATGCATGGAGATATGATTTATGAGGAGGAATTATTAAAGAGATTAATTGAAG
>CEPZ01013688.1_pt1 | contig 16418 bp, 8 predicted proteins | sample 530461 | NCBI WGS metagenome assembly CEPZ01 (sample SAMEA2620106, study PRJEB7988) | marine metagenome | isolation source: saline water (ENVO:00002010), including | reverse complement strand
GAAGAGGGGGCAAAATATAGAATATTTTATTTTGGATTAACCAATTCTATAACAAGTATATGCTTGAGACCCAGCAGCCACTCCTGTGAATCGAATTCTAAACGCTCCACTGCCGTGACCACGAATACCAGCAACCAAGTTGCTGTCTACAACCATAAGCCCAACAGCTGTTCCGCCGGTACCCATTGCAATTGTAACTCTCTCGTCTACCGTGGTGGTGGCATCATTAATGACTATAAAGTCAAAACAATCTCCTACTTTTACACCATTCACACCAGCAACCATAAGCGTCGCCGTTGGAAGAGTCCAGGTGGCGTTACCTTCAGGATCATCATGGAGAATGCCTGTTAGTAAGTTTGCTATAGTGATTGTTTGATTTCCACTTCCAGGCACCGCCGGGGCTGGAAACTTTTGAAGCATACTAGGTGCTGCAGCGGCATACCCTCTGGCAAACAGAGTGCCAGACGTCGTAGCCTTCCGAACGACAAGATCCATCGCTGGTCCCATCTGCTTTCTTAGTAAATTTACTGCTCTTTTACTCATTTTTTATTCCCTCCTCTGGGTTTGTTTAGTAATAATTATTATCTATAAATTTCCCCGGGGGGCCGGTTCTTATATGTTATATGTAGTGAGAAAATTTTCTTTCGTACAAATTTATATATCTAGTTTGAGTTTGAACGTAAAATCCCTTGCAGCCGTCTTTCTAACTGGCGTGGCGGGCTTCGCAATAGCGATAAGATTCTCGTTTTCGTCATAAATACCAATCTTCGAAACATAGGTGGTTTTCTCAAACGAGCCAGTGGGATCGTTATATGACGATGAAACAATATTTTTAATAGCTCTTTTTCGATCTTGTAAGTATGCCGAAGATCCAGTAAGCACATGGCTAGCCGTTGAGAACTGTAAATAGGTAGGATTATTGGAATGATTTAGCTGTCCTTTGGGTAACTTTGCAAACATAGTAAGAGACTGAATAGCTTCGGTGCCGCTCATCTCCATTGTAAAAGAAGAATATACCGGTGAGACTCCTGCCTGCTGCGCGCCAGCACCAAAATATACCCACTTAGGATCATAATTGGTAGCGCCGCCTTCGTAGGTATCTTCGCAGGTATCCGGGACAGGATCGGTTCCTCCGTCGGGGGCCAAATCATATGCTCCCGTAAGAATCAGTATTCCTTCGTTGTAAAGTACCAACCCAATAACTCCGCCAGTGCGGGGGCCGGTGGTCTCATACAAAAGACCATTTTGAGCTGTGTCTTGGGCCCGGGCAACGAGCGTACCGGTGAAAAAAAACTTAAGGTCTATGGTTCCCTTTTTAATATTGTTGCCATAAAAAATACTTGGAATGCTGATAAGCCCTAAATCGATGCTATCAAAATCACGACTCGTATTTGAATAAGTGAACTCAGGATTTACATAATTGTAATAATTGATCGTGTTTTTCAGCGCAAGGAGACGCGTCACTGATGCTTGAGAACTGACTGCGATGCCAGTACCGGAGGTCTTGTCAAAAGTAGCCGCCGTATAACGAGCCGTGGTAGAATCATAATAGGTCTTTTTAATAGAGGCGCTCAAAGGATAGGAGCTATACATAATGTCGCCCGGACTTGTCGAATTAAAGCTTGCCTTGCTGGTGGTGCGGAAGCCTATTCGCATGCCGTCCTTTGAAACCCATGGCCTAATCAATTTGTTGTTTACAACATTATTGGGGCCAAAGTTCTGCGGAGTGGGATCAGCGTCAGGGTCGGCAGAACTACTTTCTTGCCGATCGACATTCAACTCATAGAGGCTGATGCCTCCCGAGCTGAGAAGATTTAAAGAACTTGTAAGAGAACCGGATATACTAGGGGTATCATTATAAGAAGCAGCTCCCCCGGTGATCGTAAATTTTACTTCCGGATAAGTTTTGATCGTGTTGACGTAAACATCATTTTTCTTAAACTTATGAAAGAAGCGGGCCATTCCATATCCTAATAATCCAAACGTACCCTAATTGTAAACTCATTTGACGGGTCCTTCTTCATCGGCTCAGATAGTTTTGCAACGGCCAACAATTCATTATCGGGCGAATACATTCCCACAGAAGTCGCATATGATACGGGCGTGTCTTGCGAATTGTTCTTTACAACTAACTTACTAGCACTAAGATAAGTAGGATTAGATGAATAATTAAACTCGTTATGATTGGCCCGACAGAAGTAAATCGTAGAATTTAGCTCTGTTGTATTGTTAAACTGAATATTATATAGACGATGCCTTAAAACATCACACGTACCAGAAATCGCTGACGCACTAAGAACATCATTGATATCATTGTTCCCACTTACAAGAGACAGCGCCGGCGAGTTCGCAACGGTGGTGTTGGCATAGGGAGAAAGTTGGACGCCCGAAATGGACTGGGATAATAGGCCGAGTTCTCCGCCCACATAAGTGCCGGCAGCGGCCTTATTGTACGATCCCGAAAAAAGAGAGGCCGTGATGACCGCAATACCAGCCTGATAGAAGATAAGGCCCGCTTTGATATCGGTTGTGCTAGTTGTAACGTCTGTATTACCACTTGTCCGGGTATCATTCTTTAAGGTAGCACCCGTCACATTATTAGCATATAGAATACCATACTCACCGGCCGGAGAATTTACCTTATATTGTGTGGCGCCCGACAAGTCCTGAAGGGACACTCGGAAATAAAATGGATTACCCACCGAAGCGCTTGTTCCAAATTCTACACTAAAGCTCCCCTTTTTGATTTCATCTTTTTGAAGCAAGCGCGTGAAGTTTAAGAAGAATACTTCTCTAAGCTTCGTTCCGCCAGTAAGGTCTCCGTCTTCGTCGAAATTTCTAATAGATCCGGTTTCATCAAAGCCAACCAAAATCTGAGCCAACTCATTATAGATGTTAACTTTTTTGGCGTTTTGAAGAAATCCAGACCCAGAAAGCGCAGACCCTGAAGCATATCCTGCCGACATATCAAAAATATGATTTGCCGAAGAACTTAAATATGGGTAATCAAAAACAGATTGAAAAATTCCATGAGAATAGTTTTTGATATTGAGATCGTTGTAGGTTCCCGAAACGATCGTTCCCGTCATGGGGATTGCTTCGTGAAGCATGGTCCTAGTTGAAACAACGTCTTTGGAGCGTAAAGTCTTAAATGTAGTAGCCATCGTCTATCCTTCTCTATTATACCGATCTAACAAATCGTAATGGAATATCAATCCTGTAACCCGTGTTAACACCTGTAACACGCACAGTCGTATCAATGAAACGATAATTAGACACAGTTAAATCTGTACCTGCATCATTCGACAAAGCCGTGGCCGCAAGGGTTCCGAGTTGCGTAAATAAATAATCACTAGTTCTCAACTCTAAGCTAGACATGATGCGGAAACCCAGCTTGGTGCCCCGGGGGCCGGCAATTGAAGAATCTTCAGTGCCTCCCAAGTTCGCGACAAACCCATTGGTATTTCTTAAAGTAAAATAATAAGAAGCAATATTATCGTCATCAATAAACGACGGAGTCGCTGCTGGGGACTGGGTGTCCGTTTCAAGCACCGTATTAGAAACCCCGCCAGGAGGCGGGAAGATTGCGCCAAACCTATTATCGATCTCAACGATATAAGCGACCTCTACGAGATCACGTGCAAGCGGCTCTTCATTAGATAGCTCAGTAGTATCCAGCCCCTGGTGGACTTCAACCCTTGAAACATCATCATTTGGTTTAAAGCCATTCAAAATACCAGTACCCGGCGTGACCAAAGTATCGATTGTATTTTTATCAACGGCAACATTGAAAGCACCGTTGGCGTTCTTTGCGGATCCCTTTCCGGCTGTAGTGTACAGTTCTAACACCGGAAGATATAGAATATCATTACGGTTAATTGAAATCAGTTTTGATTTCATGGTTGATGTATTATTGGTGAATGCCTCCAAGACTGGCGTCTGAAGAACGGTTAAGTCGTAATATGCCGAGCCACTAGTGTTGTTTTTATCGTACAGACCATAGTTAATCTCGTCGTCGCCTAAAGCGAACTTAGAAATCCTGAAGCTGCCGTCACCTTTGGCTAGCCTCATTCTCCCTGTATCAGTTAAAACGGCATCGAGTATGATGTCGCCATCGTTTTGCAAGAATCCCATATTTTTTCCTCTCCTATTAAATAGTTATCAAATAGCATTTGTTCCTACGGATTAGTAACTCCACTATTTTTAACCGTAATGTTCAAATCAAACTTCTTTCCAGTTTTGGCACTGGTTACTCTAATTTTAAATTTCTTATCCCACACGGATTGTCCGTCTTCTTCTAAGTATCCTAACACATTTGGTGGAGGTAAATCAGTTAATTTTATATTTTGTGGTTGCTCTTTCACTTCATTTGATTCATCAAAAGTTGTTCTATTAAATACCTTTTGTTGATCTGCGGGCGCTATATAAATAAAACGGCGCCCGGGCGAGGCGAATACTCTTGGGGGCGGGACATCCATATCAAGAACGCTGAGGGTGTAGTATAGCTGGCCATTATTGTCCACCATCTCCACCTCGAATACTTCAGTAGGATTAGATATATTGCCGTGGATATCAATTCCTCTTACACAATAATAATATTTAACGTTTGGCCTAATGGTGCTAATATATGTCGCCGGGGACGAGGGCTTTCCGGTAGCTATCATTTCTTTGACTGTAGCAATAGGATTATTAGCAGTATTATAATCACTATAAGTACGAGGTTTTGTAGTGGTCCTAAAAATTTGATATCTTGTTATGGGGTCATCGCTCTTGTAGTTTAGTGTAATGTTACTTTTATTCAAAAAGCTTACAGCTTCGTGGTGCGCTACAGAAAGTTTTAATTGAGAATAAAGCTCATCCACCAAAAAACTAACATCAGAATTCTTGATTATAATTGGCTTAAGATCTAGGTTTCCCATATTTCCGTCTAGTAATAATAAAAGTTTGTTGCTAATCCCCAAAAACGGAACGAATACAACGTCCGGAGCTATCGGCGGCTTATCAGTTACCATCGCAGTAGTTGACCAATACGGCAAAGTTGTAGATCTAATATTGCTTTTATTGGTATAGGTAATCGTGGCTGCCGGTGACTGTGGTTCTTCTGGCTGGAAAGTTTCGGATCCGTGAGCACCTGTGCGCAACGCTATTCTAAAGGTATGAGAAGAGGCCTCTTCCAGAGGGTAGATAGGGTAAGACCTTCTGAATACAAACTTAATGGCTGCCTGTCCGCCGGTTGCTGAAGCGTATGTCTCAGATGACTGAATCAAGGTGGGCACTACTTCATACAGGTTTTTGGTGTCACCGTCGCCATCGTCCCAAACTTCATCAAAAAGCTCGTTTATCTCGTCTACTAATTCTTGAATGGACATAAATTTGCTAGAAGTATCTCCCTCATCATCCCAAGATCGAGCGAGTGGGCCCGCGGAAAAAGAATTATATAATTTACCCGCCAAAAACTCTTCTATGTCGAGGTACCAACTGATCGATTTAATGGCCATTTTTTATTGAAACCTCATCTTCATACCGCGTTTGCCCTTGGCGCCCTTAAATGTGGTAGCCAGTTCTTTCTGCTCCACCGCGGACGGAGAACCCAAGACCTCCTTGAGAAGCGGATTTGTAAGGTCTGTCTCTTCAGATTCTGGGATAGTGGGAACCTCTGTGGTCAAAGTCTCTCTTACTTTAAGGTCGACGGAATTATATATGCTGCGCGCAGCTTGGGATCTTGCATCATTTACTCCTAAAGATGTTGACCCCCCTGCGCCAGATGCTGTAGTAACAAAAGTGTCCCGTATATGTCTCATCTCAGCTAGCAAGCCGTTAACTTTTGCCTTCTGGCCATCTTCTATCATCCTTCTAAAACCATTACTGATTTCATCAACTACGGATTCTAGGGCGCCCTGGCCGCCTCCAGCGTTGCCCACCAATATATCAATTGCTTGCCTATAAAGCGGAAGCGCACTTTGAACTTCTCCTATTTCCTCCTCATAGGGTTGCGCAAGTTCGGCGTTGCTCATGGAACCAATGACGTCCGGGATTTTTATATCAAAAGCCGTCATTCCACCATCGTCAGCCCCGTTAGTGCCGAAGCCAGCATGCAACTCTATAATTAATCCAGATAAGTCTGCAGCCCCTTCTCTAATGGCTCTATAATATTTACCCAACAGGGATGAAGGCGCAGACGCACGTGTAGCAGGAAGCTCATTATTCGTAAGCAGCAAATTGGATCTTTCTGCTGAGAGCTTAAAAATAAAATGGCCAACTTGGGACTGCGCTGGGTTTTGAGAGTCCCCTGGTTCCAAGTAGTTATACTCGCGGTCAGGGGTGCCGCCATTAACCGCGACGCCTGTATATGCTTGGCCTGCTGGATAAATAAATCCTAGTGCATTTCCGACTGCTTTCCCTTGTCCCACCTTTTTTGTACCAAATTCAAAACTTATGCCATCATAGGTATATGTGTTACCAAATATCATTCTTACCTGTTTTATACTGTATTGATATTTTGCTCCATAACGAACTTGAGTGTCTATATACCGCAATAATTCACTGTAAACAACATCTTTTGAAATCATTATGGTTTGTATTGGTTCTCCGCCGCCAGGAGCTAATGTCGCTGTGTCTCTCTTTTCAATTAAATACATAAGAGTTTCACTAGGGGCTTCCATATTATCATAAACTTCTTTCAAAGATCGGCGGCGCTCTTCTAAAGCATCCTGCAACATTTCACTGTCCGCTACTTTGATAGCGTCTTTAATATTTAATTTAAAAAGATCTTCTTTTTCCCACTCACGTAAAATGGTATAATTTGATCCCTCTGCCATCTCTTCTTTGGATTCATTATAAACACCTAAGAGATAATCTAATTCATGATTTTTGAGTGCATACAAAAAATCACCCAAATTGAACACGGTGTCGCTCCTGTCCCCCATTGAAACAACACTATCTCTTACTCTCCCTTGCCCATTGATTGATTCTCTAAGAAAAGCTTGATACCCTGAGTTGGTAACGTCGCCATTCCGCATGTTCTCAATAATATACAGCTGCATAAATACTATAAAACTTCGTACATGGTCCGCGTCTAGTTTGGATGCGAACAAAGAAGTAAAAAATGAAAAGCTTGCTGGCTTTCCACCAATGCCCGCAATGTCGTCGCGATCAAAGCCAACGATTACTTCATTATAAAAAGGATAAAAAGCTGTTGCCTTAATATCATCCGATGTATCACCGGGTGTTCCCCGGTCATCACGTATGTTATATTTTTTTAAAATTTCAAGGTCAGGATATAAAATAGCAACATTTTTAAATCGCGAATCAAACTCGTCTTTAATAGAGCCTATAGCGCCACCATTATTTGCTGCACTCAGGGCTTCTGAAAATTGCTGAAAGTATGCTTTGCCGGATTCGGTGGACGTTTGGTTTTGTTCTAGGAACCAAACATCGAGTTCCGGACCATCATAAAAACTACTGGCGTTATTTAACGTTAACTGATCGGTGTAGTTTACACTAGCTGTATTGTGGATATCTGATTCAAGCATATACAGGTTTGGAAGTACCAGTTCAATGCCGCGGCCTCCGGCGGCTACTACGCTCTCATAAGGTGGCATCGTATCAAGATAGAAATTATAAAACGAATTAACTGCTACATTATAATCACTTTTTTCGAGGGCTTCATCGTCGAGAGGAGGCTTTCGATATAAAGTAAGGTGGTCAGTATACTCAGTATCTAGTTTTATTAGGGGACGGAATCTTGCTATTTTCTTCCATCGTTTTAAATAATAATTTTTATAATAGCTGGACTCTCCTAAATTGCCCGCCAAATACTGATAAAAATTTGGATCACCGGACACGGCGTCGGTGGTCGGCTGCGACAAATAATTATTTAAAACTTTCGTTTTGCGCCGATTGGCAAGATTCCAATTTCTGTTATTAAAATACACAGTAAATGATGAATTTGTGAATCTGCCGCCGCCGGCTAACTTTAGCGGGCGCCTAATATTTTTTGCCCACCAAGGATGTCGACTAAAATTAAAGAGGCGAGGCTGTTTTCTATATGATCCTTTCGCAAAATAATATCCTTGAGCTCCTCGGAACTGATCAGCGGGGCCCCAGTAATTTCTAACCAAAGGATGTCTATAGTATTTTCCTTGCCGATTACTTCGGCGTCGGCGAATACCAATTATTCCATCATCAACCAAAATTGTAGAATCTTTATAAACTCCCATTTTAATACGACTCTCCTGCGTCAGTAAACTGCTTCATCGATTTTGTGGGAGGCGCGCCCTTGGTCGCAGGAGGACCCTTATCAGATGCGACAGTAACTCGGCGGCCGCGCAACCGCGATGCTTTTCTGATTCTTATAGACTTTATCTTGAAAATCATAGCGCCAGAAACACAATACTCGGGGCCGTAGTTGGCAGCGCCACGATTGATATTGGTGGTAGTGCCTCTATTCGTATGAGTCATACTCTTATAATATTTCCTATAGCGGGCCTTATATGACGTCTTTATAATATTTTCATCAGATTGAAAATCCTCTTCAGCCTGTAACATAAACAAATAATTATAACGGCTCAGTCTATAGCTGTTATGCCCCGTAATGCTCGGACACCGCCTTAGTCTGCATAATACCGTACTACCTGCGGCTTTCATTTCCCTGAAACGTCCTTCAGATAACTGTCGCCATCGAGGGCGTCGAATATCGCCCCGCTGGTAACCATCCAAAAATTGTATAGTTACCAGGGAATTATAATTAATATCTCTTTGGAAAGAATTTATATCAAGAAACTCCTCCATGTTTTGTTTTATGCGCGCTAAAGCCAATGAGCCCTCCACCGCGGTGGTGCGTCTTAAACGTGGAGTGGTAAAATTTTGAGCAATTCCGTCTAGCATTCTCTCAGACAAATCTGCTTCCAGCACCTCAATGGCCCTTCTAGAAAACTGTAATTGAGTGAGCGATGCCTCTTGACTTGCGCTTACTGGGCTTTCAGCAGCCGTGATCTCTTCTGGAAACCCACCAATAGCAAGATAGTCTTCGGAAGAAACGTCTTTTTGGTCTGGGGCCGGTTCCTTTCTGGCCTCAACATAATCCACCAGACTGGTTCTTAGTGGTTCAAACGTTATGCCCGCGGATCCCTGAATACACTGCATCTTAGATATCTTAACATCTAAGTCTGCTATAGCGCCGTCGGCACTAAACAGGTTGATACCCGGGTTGACCTTGTTGTCCAAGATCACAAGGCCGTCAGAAAGCTCCAAGTCTGATCGAGTAGTGGGCTGGATTTCATATGGAGTATGAATACTAGAGGGAGATAAAAATCCATATTTATTAATTGTGGGAACATTTGGATTTCCAACTTGGTATTTTCGTAATTCTCCATTTAACCTATTGATCAATGAATCATAGCTAATTTTTGTGAAAGAGGTTGGCGACTCTTCTGCGTGAGCGCCTAAACCAAGATAGTCAAAACCAACATTGTTTTCGCTGCGCTTTCGAACTCGTCTAGGAACGTGGGTATACTTGATTTTTCTTACCAAGTCACGTGTAGAACCAATTTTTGATCTTGCACTAAACTTGGCATCGCTTCTGCCCACCGCGGACTTCGAAACCAAATACTGTAAATCATTTATATAATCTTTTATAAGCTCAGTAAATTCCCTGAGAGATTCTTCGGTCGCCGACATGGGGTTAACCATGGTTGTTAAGTTCTTCTTCCAAAGGATTGGCTTTTGGCCGCCGAAGCCGCTTTGCCCAAAGAAGAACCAAACAGATGCAACAAATTTATTTATCAGCTTAAGCCACGAATCATTAGTTTTAATTACCCCAGCGTTAGCTCTTAAATATTCTTGTATGTCGAAATTCTTTTTGCCTAGCGCCTCAAAATTTGATAAAAAGGACTGGAACTTAACGAACTCTCGCTCTAAGGCTTGTACCATCTCGTGGACCACCAAAGCACTATTATCAACAAACTCAAAATTAACCGTATATTCATAAATATTAATTTCGTCTCGTTTCATGTGAGAATCGTTAATCAAAAAATTTACAAAACCGTCTTTTGAAGTATTAAAGGGAACAATGTTTCCCTTCTTAAGATCTCCAATACGTATCGGGGATTCAAGAACCTTCTTTTGACTTTCCGCATTTAAATGGAAAGCCAACTTGGAGCCGTCCGTGTAATTCTCTTTCTTCTGCCTAAAAACTGTAATATTACTAACCGCGTAAGTCGACCTCAAAGATCCCTTATTAGTAAACACATTAGCTAGCCGGCAATGATCATTAATGAATGCATCATAATCCAAAGCAAACCATAGCTTAAAATCCCCGGTCGAACTTCGAGAATATCGCAACCTAGAGAAGTACCTCTTCCCTACCATCTGCTTCACCCTCTCAAAATTACGGAAATCTGTCTTATTAATATTTCTCATGTTTATAGTAAAATTATCTAAGTTAAGATTTTCTATATGATTTAGAAGTCGTAAATCCTTAATCTTCTGATTGCTTACTGTAAGTCTTTGAAGTGTCGGGTGATCTTTTGAAGGGTCATGGCGATCGCCGGCCATATAAGTGCGCCCTTTTCGATGGACAGGGCCCACCCATACATCTCCTCGTGTACCATATCCTTCTACCGTGTCCCCTAAAGTATATAAATAAGTGGTGGGCATCGCGTGGCCATTCCTCATTATTGTTTCTATCGCCGGAGTACCAATTGCAAACTTTTTGTTTTGCGGAGTTGCTGTGACGTTAAAATTTTCTGCTTCATTATCCATTTCGTAAGCGACGCAGTATAGCCATAAATTTTGACCATCAGCAAGATAAAGATCTACGTCCATGCTTAATTCCTTGGTTATAACGCCGGTTCCATCACGTTTGTTTATTATATGTCTGATCTTTCCATCTGTAACAAAATCTTCAACGCCAATATATTTTTTAATCATCGAGGATTTTGTAGAAGGAGTATCTTTATTAACTATCTCGTATTTTAGGGCCGATGGGTTTTCCTTTAGTAAACTAAGCACTTTGTCATCATTAATTAATGCCACAAAAAGGCCAAAGGAGTGCCCTTCTTCAATTTTGACCGCCTGCAGGCTAAGCAATATTTTGAGTTTTGTTATTGATGGATTTACATCACTGGCTAAAATCTCTACACTCTTAACAAGAGGAAGAGGAATAGGCTTTTCAAAGGGCGCGCAGGCTATATTTCCCATTAGCACGGCTCCTCATCATCAGCAGCGATACCCATCCAGTCGCCGTCCCCTCCAGGCGCTCCAGCGGACTCTGGTGAAGTGCCGCGCGTTGGATCGTCGGCGAAAGTGGGCGTACCGTACACATCGCCTTCCACCGAAGACCGGAAGGGGCGACCTTCGCTGTCGTGACGGTCCCCAAAGGTGGTGGTTCCCGGTGTAAGGGCGTCGTTATGAGTAATGGATCTTTCGTTAATACCATAAATTAATGCAACATCCAAGGGTATACCGAAATCAAAATCAAAATTTAAAAAATACTCAATATTATTTTGTGATACCGGGGCCAAGAACGCATTTTGATAATCAAGCTGCTGAAGGCTTGTGTCGTTGTCTGTAGAAGAGCCGCTGGCAGGCTTTCGAATTCCGGCGCTGCTCGATAGAAAAACTTCACAAAGAAAATTTTCTTTTTCATAAACGGTGTTGTGTTCTTGCAAATCAATTAAAATATAATCATGCTTCACTGCTATAAATATTCCATTGTCGTTAGCATTAGTTATAACGAAATCTTTTCCCTTATTGTTCCGTGTGTCGGTAGTATAAAACGTCTTGTAATCTATCGTGATGTCAATCTGAGGTATCTCTTTAATGACACCATCATTAAGGGTGGCGGTGCTGCTTGTTAAATTAAGGGTATAGTAATCTTGACTTGCTGAGATTTCATTACTAAGCATGTTGACGCCCCATGCTGGTGCATACTCTGATTTCAAATCACTAGTCCCGAGCGGATCGGTTGCAACAAAAAATTTCTGATCAAAGTGCGGGACGTTTTCAAAGGCATCGGCAAAGTTAATTGAATTAACGGAGAGCGCTTTTTTATTTATGTTGGATTCAACGGACTTTAAAAACTCTCTTACTCTTGTTTCTACGCCCGTGGTGTTTGATTGTGGTTTTAAATTGGGGGTTTCATACCGTATGCGCCGATCAGCATCTTTGGGGTCTTCTACTCTAACTCCCTCATTAGATGACGCCACTTTGGCCACATCATAAAGAATTTCCTCATCATAAAAAGCATAAAAGGCAGGCTTCATTCGGCCTTGTGAAAGCAAATATTTTCCGTATTCCGTCAGCTGAACATCTAGGACTTCTTCTTTTTTATTAAAAAACTCCATTATCCTACTCAGTTATTGTTCCTGTTTAAGTCGTTAAGAATCGCTGTTGCTTCTGCGTCCGTATAGTCTCCCACAAACGTAGAGTTCCCATCTGGGTCCGTCCCTGCAGCTGCGCCGAGCGTTGGAGGAACCGCAGGGTCTTCCCATCGCGAGGCCCCCGAATTCTTAGACATATATTCCACATTCTCATCAATTTTAAGTAGTTCTACGAGAGAGAAATAATCATACGGCCAGTTGAAACTGTAAGGGGAGTCAATCGAAGCCGGTACAATAGGAATATCCTTTGTAAGACCTTGCTTGGAAAAGATGCTGTAGTCTTTGGCGGCGCGCTGCTTAACCTTAAAAACCAGCCACTGTGTGTTGCTATTAAATCCCGTTCCCGAGAAAAGTTGTTGCGACCAAAACTTAGAAATTTTAATGGTATCCGACTGTTTTACCATCTTTTGGTTGCTCTCGGGCGGGAGATTTTGCCACATGTTTTGTAAATCTTTGCGACTAAATGTTGTTTCAAATTCAAAAGCATCAAAAAATACGGGCAGCGTCGATCGATTTACGAGCCAATCAAATACTGGAGGGAAAATATATCTATTTAATAGCTCTGTTTGCCTATTATACCGATTTAGGCGCTCTTCCCAAACATTAGATTCCGGAACCGCGTTGCCGGCCGCGGCCGACTTGGCGATCATCGCGGCGTTCTTCGCCGACAATGCTCCGGATTTTTCAAGCATCTCCAAGGAACTAGCTATTTTCTTAAACTCACGGGTGCCTTGGCGAACGTTAAAGGGCACAACCACAACTGCCTCGCGGACCACAGTAGATTCTGCAAGGGTACCAATTTTCTTATCGCCTGCATTATCAAACCCCACGATCTTCCGTAATGACAGAACATCAATATCTCCGTAATGAGAAGAACTATACTTGTGCGGTAAATCAGTAAGACCCAAAAAGACTCCCTTTGATGGTTCGGGAAGACGTCCATATTGATGCCACATTCCTCGAATTTGGAAGGGCGCCGTGGAAGAAGTAACATTAATCGCAGCTTCTACGGGTGTCACCCCGGCGCCGCCGTTTCCGGGGATGCTCGAGGAGTTAAAATACAGTGATGCTGTTGGATGAGGTAAAGACGGAGTATCATAAAAATCAAATACTGGGGTTTCAAATTTAGATTGGACAAGCCACTGAACCTTCTGCTCTGTGGTCCCTTCGGGAATTGCTAAAATCTTATCAAATATATTAACGCTTGCACTTACCTGCATTTGATTATAGTGATAATCTCGGAGAAGGCTACCGTCCGAAACTCCACCCGTCACGTACCCGATCATAGTACCGCTGTTGTGGACATCTAACGTCACATTATTCTCAACTTTGCGATTATAAGCTGTTTTTGCTATCGAAATAATATCTTGCAAAGTGGGGCGATCATTATAGGGAGCTTGGAAAACAATGTCAGCTGTGGCTCCTCCATTATAATAAGGAGGCGTAAGGTGAGCCATAGTAACGCAGGAGCCATTACTACCTGTCGCTGTGATAGCGCTTCCAAACGCAGTGGCCCTGCTGTACATTCCAAAATTCGGGTCCCCGTTATCATCCTGGGATCTGTACAGTGAAACACGCATTCCATAATATGCGTTCTTTTCAACAGGCAAGAATGCTGTTTCTTCCTTTGAAACATAACTTGTTAAACGATCCTGGAAGAAGTTAACCGTCTCGCACAAGAAATTATCAATGGCCAATTCATACAACTGCGACGACATGGCGCCATTCCAGCGTATCTTGTTCTGGCGCTGATCACTGAGAACACCATAGCCAATGAGTTCGCTGCCGGAGGCGTTATAGCGTGAGTCCGAGACACTGGCACTGTACTGGCCCCCGACCCGCGAGACAGAAGCCGCGATACTAGAGCTATATGTGCACCCCGTATCATACAGCCACCCTGCGCCGAGGGCGCCGGCAGACTCAGGTTCTTCAGACGAAGCAGTATTGGTTAAAACACCATCATCCCATATGGGATCAGGCGTATGGCCGATCGTTCCCGTGGCCAATGCGGTCCAGGCAAGATATTCCGAAGGGCGCCTGATGGCCTCAAAGGGAATCTTCTCCAAGAAAAAGCCGTAACGATTTGACTGGACGGCCGTGGCTATCGAACCCCATACTGTGCCCTCTGCGCCTGCGGCAACTTGTATCACATTAAATGACGTGATCCCGGCTGATGCGCTATGACCAATATTTAAGGCACCAAAACTGCATGAATTGATTGAAGCCGACTGATAGGAAGCCGAAGAATTAAAATTATATTCATAATAATTATCTTTCAACCCTTCGTGGCCACCGATACTACCCGAAAGTGTAGTACAGGCCGATACGCTCCAACCAGGTTTCTTGGCGGCAACACCCAATAGACCCTGAACTTTTAATTGGGCGGCCAGGATGCTAGGTGGATTCTTGGCGTCGCCCGGATTTGAAGCCGTATTCCTAACAATGAAATTACTTACCGCAATTCCCGATTTAATCGTATTAAATAAAATTCCTGGAGCGAAAAGAGGCTCTAACAAAATTCGGGAAAGGGTCTGGTTAGCCGTTGCGGCCGGGTAGTTGACGCCATCTCTTACCGATCCATCATAACTTCTCGTGCCGGGCAAGAAGGAGCCCATCGATTGAGAGAAATAGGATGCCAACTTGACTGTCCTCTCGGCCGGATAGAATCCCTTATAAGGCAGAAAGGATGTAAACGCAGTAGCCTGAAGAGTCGCGCCGTGTTTCTTGATACTCTGTTCGCTAGCGGAACGGGCGCTATCAAGATCTTCGTCTACAATGCGGAATAGCTCTAAGAAATCGCTAGTTGAATAAACATTATAAAAGTCTTTGGTCTCCGGAGCCAACGAAGAGCCGGTCAAACTAAGCATAGAGCTCACTTTTGCTAAAAAGCCATCAGAAGCAGGTTCAGTAAATTCATTACCCAGATATTCTTCTAATACTTCACTTATTCTAAACTCAGGAATAATTGAACAATCTTTCCCTGCTAAGCGTAAATTCTCAGCATAATCAGCATATGGCTGATAAGGACTCAACTTCTCTTGATATGGAGCAACCCAAGGATGAAAACCAATAAGAGTCTCCCCACAGGGTACCAGGTAATCGCCTGCCGTATAGTTTTGAATTCGAGCAGGCACCTCCGGCAATGGTCTAATGTAACTTGCCGCAGGATGGACTGACTGACTAGGGGCAATAGCAATCTCGTCCGAGGACCCGGGGGCAGCTGCCCATCGGCCATTTCTGTAATAACTATAGCAATTTTGAAGTTCGCCCGCGCCGGCGCCGCTAGTAGGATAAATTAGATTAGTAAGCAGAGATCTGATACTAACATCATCAAGCATGTTAACGCCACTAAATAGCGCATATGGAACAGAGCCGGTCGCAATTGCACCGAGGGTGCCAGACACCACTACAGAAGTTGAGGCCGTATGATAAATGGTTCGACCCCCTTCAGTATACTCGTTTGAGCCAACAACAAAGCCGGAGCTGGCAGTTATTTCCGTATATTTTATTGGAGCATCCAGCGGCCATGTAGATTGAGGGGTAACATCTCCAACCCATTGCTGCGCGAAGTAGCTGTAGGCGTTGGTGCCTGGACTGTCCAAGAGCACTGAAGCTGTGAGGGGATAGGAATATACGGGCCATCCTTGAGAATTAACTTGATCGTATACTCTCAGTCGCCGCACATCATTCCAAATATTATCAATTTTATATTGTTCTCTGGTTCTTACTCTAGGCTGATATACATTAACTGCCCGAGGATAGATTTGTTCTCCATAGGAGGCATAAACTGACATCGTCATCGGAGCGTCACCAGTTTTAGCAATATATTCAGTAACTTCGTTATAGGCCTGGTTTTCACGCGCGCTTATCTGCAAATTAAGCTTGTTATTAAGGCCCGGGTTGGAGAAATAATCTATATTATTTCCATAAGATACTCGAACGGCCGTATTATTTCCAGGCACAGCAAGGGTAGAGTTATCTTCAAAAGCAGCCAAGAAGGGCTTAAACCTGCTGGAAATTGGTTGTTCCACATAGTCT
>CEPZ01056956.1_pt1 | contig 16462 bp, 17 predicted proteins | sample 530461 | NCBI WGS metagenome assembly CEPZ01 (sample SAMEA2620106, study PRJEB7988) | marine metagenome | isolation source: saline water (ENVO:00002010), including | reverse complement strand
GGATTATTCTTTTTTTCCTCTCCTATAGTTGAACTAGGTTTAACCCCATAACCATGTCCAGGATAAACCTCAATATTATCATTTAACATCATTAACTTTTTTAAAGAATTAAATTGTTGTCTTGCCCCTTCTCCAAAATCACTTCCTCCAATCATTCCAACAAATAAAGTATCTCCAACTATTAATTTTTGATCATTAACTAAAATACTCATATCATCAGAAGAATGTCCCGGAGTAAAAATAAATTTAAAATTCAAGCTTCCTAACTTTAAAATATCTCCATCATTAACTTTCACATCACATTCAACTGTAGTTGTTTGAAACATTAAAACTTTAACTTTTGTTTTTTCTTTAATATAATGATTTCCACTAATATGATCAGCATGACTATGTGTACAAAAAATATAATCTAATTCTAATCCATAATTACTTACTTTCTGTAAAAGCTCATCCATCTGATAAGCTGGATCAACTAAAACAGCTTTTTTAGTTTCTTCATCTCCTACTAAATAAGCAAAATTCCTATCTCCTCCAATTGCAATTTGTTCAAATATCATCTTAAATGGGCCTACTGGGATTCGAACCCAGAACTTTCGGTTCGAAACCGAATATTTTATCCAGTTAGACTATAGGCCCAAGTTATATAAAAAAACTACTGTATTTAAGTGTTATTTCTCGATTTTCAGCCTAAAATAACAAAATTTTATATATCTATGTCCACTATACTTAGATATATGGACATAGACAAGTTTTTCAATGCAGAGAGCGTAGCCATAGTGGGTGTATCTAAAAATCCCAATAAAATAGGCCATGTTATCTTTAGAAACCTCTTGGATGGTGAATATAAAGGCCAAGTCTTCATAGTTAACCCAAATGCACAATCAATTTTAGGCTATTTCTCATATAAAAGCGTTTTAGACATAGAACACGGTATAGATCTAGTAGTTATCGCAGTTCCAGCTAAATATGTTATAAAAGTGTTAAATGACTGTGGAAAAAAGAAAGTAAAACATGTTATTATTGTAAGTGCGGGATTTAAAGAAATAAACAACAATAAATTAGAAAAGAACTTATTACAAACAATAAAGAAAAATAAATTAAATGTTATTGGACCAAATTGTTTAGGTGTACTTAACACAGAAAATAAACTAGATACATTATTCTTACCACGATATAGATTAAATAGGCCAAAACAAGGAGAAATCTCATTTGTATGTCAATCAGGAGCAGTTGGTTCTTCAATTTTAGATTTAGCATCAAAAGAAGGTTATGGATTTTCAAAATTTGTTAGTTATGGAAACGCATCAGATGTAGATGAAACAGATTTAATTGAATATCTTGGAAAAGATCCAAGTACAAGAGTTATCTGTGTCTATGTTGAAGGTATAAGTGATGGTCAAAAATTCATGGAAGTAGCTAAAGAAGTAACAAAGAAAAAACCAATTATAATTATAAAAGGAGGTTTAACAGATGAAGGAAACAAAGCTACATTATCTCATACTGGATCATTAGCTGGTAATGCAGAAATTTACTCGGCAGCATTTAAACAATGTAATATAATACAAGCTGAATCTTTAGAAGAAATGTTTAACTCAGCTAGATTATTAGAAAATTCCATTAGGCCAAAAAATAACAGAGTACAAGTTATAACTAATGGCGGAGGTTATGGTATCATATGTACAGATGCTATTATTAAAAATAAATTAAGAATGGCAGAACTAAATAAAGATTCTAAAAGATTATTAAAAAAACATTTACCTCCAATAGCTATTATAGGAAATCCAACTGATTTATTAGGGGATGCAACAACTGAAAGATATGGTGTAACAATTGAAGCAGCACTAAAAGATAGAAACATAGATATAATCTTATTAGTTGTTCTTTATCAAACTCCTTTATTAAACACAGACATTATTGATGTTATAACTGAATTTAAAAGCATGCAAAAAAAGCCTATTATTGTTGTTTCAATGGGTGGAGAATTTACTCAAATTCTAAAAGAATCTTTACAAAATTCTGGAGTTCCTTGTTTTACATATCCAGAAAATGCTGTTAAGTCAATAAAAAGATTAGTTGATTATTATTTATAGATATTAATCATTTTAATTTACTAACAAAATTCTCTAATTTATCCATTGCTTTAACTATTAATTTATAATCTGTTGCATAACTACACCTTATATATCCTTCTCCATTAGTTCCAAATTCAGTTCCAGGAACAACAGCGACTTTAGCTTTTTTCAATAATTTATTAGAAAAATCTAAACTTTTCATTTTAAAATCTTTTATATTAGAAAAAGTATAAAACGCTCCTTTAGGTTCTAAAGTTCTTAATCCAATTTCATTTAATCTTTTTACAATAAATCTTCTTCTTCTATCATATTCTTTTCTCATCACTTCAATATATTTATTTTTTAACTGTAAAGCTTTCATAGCAACTAACTGAGATAAATGAGGAGCAGATAATGTAATATAATGAATACTTTTAATCATCGCATCTATAACCTTACTTGGACCATGAGCATATCCTAATCTAAATCCACACATAGCATAACTTTTAGAAAAACTATGTAATGTTAAAACATAATCTTTCATTCCATTTAAACTTCCTATACTAACATGCTTAGAATCATAAATTAATTTTTCATAGGCTTCATCACTAAATACATATAAATCCTTATCAACAGCAATATCTGCAATTTCTTCTAATAATTTTTTACTTAAAACAGTTCCAGTAGGATTAGAAGGAGTATTAATCAAAATAACTCTTGTTTTTTTATTTATTAATTTTTTAATTCTATCTGGATTTATTTCAAAATTTTCTTCTTCTTTTAATTCTAAACTTGTAGGAACAGCATCACTTAATTCTATTCCTGGAAGGTAAGCTAAATATCCTGGGTTTGGAATTATAACTTTTTCATTAATATCTAAAGTAGAAATAAAAGCAGTAAACAAAGCTTCTTGACTTCCAGATGTAACTAAAATATCATCTGGATTTGCATTAATTTTATTTTCTTTTTTTAATTTTTTAGCTATTTCATTTCTTAAATCAGTTCTACCTTCAGAAGGAGCATAATGTGTATATTTTAATTTTTTATTTTTTGATATAATTGATTTTAAATATTTCAATAAAGGTTTAGGAGTTTCAAAATCTGGCTCACCAGGTCCTAATGATATAATAGATTTATCTTCTGCTGCTATTCCCAATAATTTTCCTATAACAGCATCTGGAAGTTGTAATTCTCTTTCAGCTATATGTCTCATTATATTTCATTAAAGTTTTAATTATAAATAGTTTTTTCTTTTATAAGAACCAATATAAATAAAATAATATTAAATATAAAATGAAATATTCATGGCATAACACTAAAAAAATAGACAAAGCTAATGTTGTAATATTTGGAGTAAAAAGTGAATCAGGAAGTCACGCAAAAAGAAAAGGTGCATCAAAAGGACCTAATAGTATTAGAAAAGCATCTTATGGTGATATAGTTATTAGAAAAGGTAAAAAATCTTTTGAACAACCTCAAGATCCAATAAATAAAAAAATATTTGATTATGGAAATGTTAGAAAAAAGAAATTATCTAAATTAACAAAATTAGTTTCATCTAAAAATAAAATTCCTGTTGTTTTAGGAGGAGATCATTCAATAACATTTGAAGCATTAAAAGGAATAAATGAAATAAATAAAAAATTCTCTATAATTTATTTTGATGCTCATCCTGATTTTGTTTGTTCTTCAAACTTATATTATGGTTCTGTTGTATGTGACTCCTTAACATTAAAAAATATTAAATTCAAAAACAGTTTAGAAATTGGTTTAAGAGCAATAGAAAAAGAAGAGTTCATGAACATAAAAAAGAAAAAAATAAATGTGTTTAATGCTGTTGATATTAAAAAATTAGGAATTAATAACGTATTAAAAAAAATAAAGAAAATTACAAAAAAACCAATTTATTTATCAGTTGATATGGATGTTGTTGATCCTGCTTTTGCTCCTGGTGTTGATACTCCAGTTCCTGGAGGATTAACAAGTAATGAACTAATATATTTATGTAAGGAAATTGCTAAACTTGGATTAATTGGATTTGATATTATGGAAGTAAGTCCAAAATATGATATTCAAAATAGAACTTCCCATTTAGCTTCTAAATTAATAATAGAAATAATATCTAGTTTAAAATGAGTTAAACATAATATTTTTAAAAAAATAAACACATTAAAATATAAAAAGAGGTAAAATGAAAACATATAATAATTATATTAACGGTAAATGGATTCCCTCTACTTCTAAAAAAACATTTCAAAGTTTAAATCCTTTTAATGAAAAATCTCTAGGCAAATTCCAATTAAGTAATGAAAAAGATGTTAATTTAGCTATTAAATCAGCTAAAGATTCATTTCAAGAATGGTCTTCAATTCCAGCACCTAAAAGAGCTGAATATTTATTTGAAATCTCTAGATTATTAAAAAAGAAGAAGAAAAGATTAGGAAAAATATTAACAATTGAAATGGGTAAAGTCCTTAAAGAAGCTCTAGGTGATGTACAAGAAGCGATTGAGGTTTTTGAATATATGGCTGGTGAAGGTAGAAGATTACTTGGACATACAACACCTAGTGAACTAAAAGATAAATTTTGTATGACTGTTAGAAGACCTTTAGGTGTAGTTTCTTTAATAACACCTTGGAATTTTCCAATTGCGATTCCATCCTGGAAATTAGCTCCTGCTTTAATTTGTGGAAATACTATGGTAATAAAACCAAGTTCAGATACTCCTTTATGTGCAATAGAATTAATTAAAATTTTACATAAAGCTGGAATCCCAAAAGGTGTTGTTAATTTAGTTACAGGACCAGGATCAACAGTAGGTAAAAAAATGATAACTCACCAAGATGTAAGAGGAGTATCATTTACAGGAAATAAAGGAACAGGAGAATTTATTTTAAAAAATGCTGGAATTAAAAAAGTTGGTTTAGAACTTGGAGGGAAAAATCCAATTGTTGTAATGGATGATGCTAACTTAGATTTAGTAATTGAAGGTGTTATCTGGGGAGCATTCGGAACTACAGGTCAAAGATGTACTGCTGCTTCTAGAGTCATAATACATGAAAGTATTAAAGAAGAATTTGAAGATGAATTATTAAACAAAGTTGAAAAACTTAAATTAGGTTCTGGATTAAAAAAATCAACAGATATTGGTCCTTTAATAAATAAGTCTGCTGTAGATAAAACTCATAAATATACTAAAATAGGAAAAAAAGAAGGCACTTTATTAACTGGAGGTTATCCTGTAAAAGGAAAAGGATTTTTTTATAAACCTACTATATTCACAGATATTAAACCAAACTCAAGAATTGTAAAAGAAGAGATTTTTGGACCTTCATTAGCAATAGTTCCAATAGGAGATCTTAAAGAAGCAATTAAAGTTGCAAATAATATCGAATATGGATTGTCTTCTTCAATTTACACAGAAAACATAGCAAACTCATTTAAATTTATAGAAAAAGTTGAATCTGGAATAACTTATATTAACTCTTCAACAATTGGAGCTGAAGTTCATTTGCCATTTGGAGGAGTTAAAGGAACAGGAAATGGAACAAGAGAAGCAGGAATTGAAGGTATTCATGAATTTTCAGAAACAAAAAGTATCTATATAGATTATTCTGGAAAATTGCAAAAAGCTCAAGGGATAGATTAAAATGGGAGATTATGAAACAGGACACCAAAGAAAATCAAAAAAAGAAAAAAAACTAAAGAGAAAACATAGAGTGTATAAAAAAGGAGGAAAATTTAGATCTACAAAAATTAAAGAGAAATGAAACCTAATGTTAAAAAACTTCCAGGATTAAAATCCCAAAAAATATTAAACAAAGTTAAAAATTTAAATTTGGGTTGGAACCATCCTTATCCTTTCATACATTCTAATAAAGGGCAAGGTTGTTATTTTTATGATATTGATAATAATTTATTTTTAGATTTTGCTTCTCAAATAGCTTCTAATCCTTTAGGTTACAATCATCCAGATTTAAAAAAAATTATAAAACAACATAGCAATAGACATCCAATAAAATTCGCAGGACAAGACTTCACAATAAAAGAACATATTGATTTACTAGAAGAACTATTAACCATAACTCCAAAAATATTAAACAAAGCTTTCTTAATTAACTCAGGAGCAGAAGCTGTAGAAAACTCAATAAAAACATGTATGAAAAAAAGACCAAAAACAAAATTCGGATTATCTTTTAAAGGAGATTTCCATGGTAGAACTTTAGGAGCTTTATCCTTAACACATTCAAAAGAAGTTTATACAAAAGATTATCTAAAAATTAAAACTAAAACCCTTCCTTTTAATGAAAACGCTAAAGATTCTTTGTTAAAATTAATTAAAAAACATTCTTCTGAAGAAATTGGTTTTATAATTTTTGAACCAATTCAAGGTGAAGGAGGTTATAACGTAGCTTCTAAAAAAATGGTAAAAGATTTAAGAAAAATAACTAAACAACATAACATTCCTTTAATCTCTGATGAAGTTCAAAGTGGTGTAGGAAGAACAGGAAAATGGTGGGGCATTGAAAATTTCAATATAACTCCTGAAGTAATAAGTTCAGCAAAAGCATTACAAGTTGGAGCAATTATAACAAATAAATCTTTTACTCCTGAACCAGGAGCAATCTCCTCAACATGGGGAGGAGGCCATTTACTAGATTTAGTTTTAGGATTAGAAACAATAAAAGTTATTAAAAGAAAAAGATTACTAAATAACATTAAAAAAATTGGAAACTACTTAAGAAAAAGATTAATAGAGATGAATGCTTTAAATCCAAGAGGTATTGGGTTAATGCAAGCATTTGATTTAAAAAATAAAAAATTAAGAGATGATGTTATTATGGAATGTTTAAAACAAGGTTTAGTTTTATTAGGATGTGGACATAAAGGAATAAGATTAATTCCTCCTTACATTACATCAAGAACAGAAATAGACCAAGCGATTGATATTCTAAATTCTTCAATAAAGGAATGTTCTAAAAAATACTTTAAACATAAAGGAGAAATTTGTAATTATCTAAATTGTGCAAATACTTAGTTAAAATGAAATTATTAGAAAAATTAGTTAATGCATTTGGTCCAAGTGGAAATGAAGTAGCTGTAAGAAAAATAATAATGAAAGAGATAAAACCTTATGTGGATAAAATGTGGGTAGATAATTTTGGAAATTTAGTAGCACATAAAAAAGGAAAAGGACAAAAAGTAATGTTTGCTGCCCATATGGATGAAATAGCTTTAATGGTTAAAAAAATAGAAGAAAATGGTTTTCTTAGAATTTCTCCAGTAGGAGGAATAGATGCTTTAACATTACTCGGACAAAATGTTTTCTTATTTTCACCAGGAGGAAAACTTATAGGAAATGGTATTGTTTCCTTCCCAGAATTACATGAAGGTATGGAAATAGATAAATCTCCTACAATGAATGAACTTTACATAGATACAGGATTAAGAAGAAACGAAGTAAAAAAAATAGGAGTAGAAATTGGTTCTTATGCTATTCCAAGTCATTCTTTCAAATATCTAGGAAATAAAAAAGTATTTACTGGAAAAGCTTTAGATAATAGAGTTGGATGTTACATTTTAATTGAAGTAGCAAAGAAAGTAAAAAAACCAAATGTAGATTTATATTTAGTTTTTACAGTACAAGAAGAAATGGGATTGTATGGTGCTAAAACTTCTGTTTATGAAATCGATCCCCAATGGGGAATAGCTATAGATGTAACAAATGCTCATGATTCAGATATAAGGGGAGAATGTTCTTTAGGATCTGGTACATATATAACAGTAAAAGATTCTGAAATGTTAGCTAATTTATGTTTAGATGATTGGTTAAAAAAATTAGCAAAGAAAAAGAAAATTCCATATCAATTAGAAGTTTCAGATTCAGGAACAACAGATGCAACTAGTATGATGTTATCTAGAAAAGGAATTCCTTCAACTGCTATTTCAGTTGCTGTTCGTAATTTACATTCCACTGTTGGAATTTCTCATGTAAATGATGTTGAAAATACAATGAAATTAATCATTGAATTATTAAAAGATCCTCCAAAAGTTTGTGTAGTGTGATTTAACAATAACTTTAAATAAAACCTAATTTCTAAAGTTGTTAATGGTAGATTCAAGAGTAAAAAAAGCTGCAGAAATCTTAGTTGATTATTCTATAAAAATAAAAAAAGGTGAATATGCTGTTATTAATGGAAATGTAGAAGCTGCTCCTTTAATTATGGAAATATATAAATTAATTCTTAAAAGAGGGGGTTTTCCAATTGTTAAATTAGGATTACAAGGAATGAATTATAATTATTTTAAATTAGCTCAAGATCATCAATTAAAACATTTTCCAACTTTAGCAATGCAAGAAATAAAAAAAGTTGATGCTGTATTCCATATTGCAGGAAATTCTAACACAAGAGAATTATCAAACGTAGATCCTAAAAAAATTTCTATGAGACAAACAACATTAGAACCTCTACAAAAAGAAAGATTAAAGAAAAGATGGGTAATATTTGACTATCCTACATCTGCTTTAGCTCAAGAAGCAGACATGTCTTTAGAAGAATTTGAAGATTTTGTATATAAAACAACAAACTTAGATTGGAAAAAAGAATCCAAAAAAATGGAAAGAGTATATAAAATTATGAGTGAAGGTAAAGAAGTTAGATTAGTACATAAAGATACTGATTTAAAATTTAGTATAAGAGGAAGAAAATTTATTGTTGCAGATGGAACACATAACATGCCAGATGGTGAAATTTTCACAGCTCCTGTTGAAACAACAACTGAAGGTTTTATTTCATTTACATTTCCAACAATCTATTCTGGAAGAGAAGTAGATGGTGTTTCTCTAGTTTTCAAAGATGGTAATGTAATAAAAGCAACAGCTCAAAAAAATCAATCATTATTAAAAACTTTATTAGGAACTGATGAAGGATCTAAAAGATTAGGTGAATTTGGTATTGGTTTAAACTATGGAATAAATAAATTCATTAAAAATATTTTATTTGATGAAAAAATTGGTGGTACAATACATTTAGCTTTAGGTATGGCTTATCCTGAATGTAAAGGAATAAATAAATCTGCAATTCATTGGGATATGATAAAAGACATGAGAAATGGAGGAAAAATATATCTTGATGGAAAACTTGTTTCTGAGAATGGTAAATTTTTATAATCTAAACTTACCTTCCCTCATTATTTCTTCATTATCCACAAAAATACTTGGATTTTTAATAATCCCATCTAAATGTAAAGGAACATCTAATTTCCCCCCATAACTTTTGTTATTTCCTAAAGCAATATGGCATGTTCCTTTAACTTTCTCATCTTCTAATATTTTTCCAGTAATAATTGCTTTTTCATTCATACCTATTCCACATTCTGCAATACCATATGCATTTTTATCTTTAACAGAATCTAATAATTTAATTAATTCTTTAGATCTATTTCCTTCTATTTTTTTAACAAATCCTTTTTCAACTTTAAATTTCAATTTCTTTATTTTGCCTAAACCAGCTTGAGAACCATCCACAACATAACTCCCATTACTAGTTTTTTCTAAAGGAGAAAAATGAACTTCTCCTGCAGGTAAATTTCCATAATCCCCACTTTTCACAATTAATCCTTTCCCTATAATTATATTTCTTCCTTTAACAACAAAATTCAATTGTGTCCCTAAATTACTTGTAACTTCCATTTTATTTCCATTACTAACAACACTATGAACTTTATCTATTAATTTACTCATTTTATCATAATCTATGTCTATACATCTCATCATCATTTCTTTTGTAATTCCAGGCATTGTTGCAACTCTTACACCTTTTTTACATGCATCTCTTCTCGCTTTAGTATGTGTTATTGATTTAGTTGTAGGAGCAATAACAACATCATAATTCAACATTTCTTGAGTAATAGATTTAGAAGGTTCTTCACCATTCATTTTCCCAATTTCTTTTTCAATTAATTTAACTAATTTAGCTCTCTCTTTAGCTTGTTGTAATAAAACTTCTCCAATTTCTAATCTTTCACTATCTGTAATAATTAGAACTCTCTCATTACTTTTAACATCTAAGCATTTTTCAATAATAACTTTAGCAGCTCTTTCTAAATTATCCATTTCTTAGAAAGACTTATAAATTTTATAAATCTTGCTAAAACAATGAAAATAAAATTAAAAAATGGTTTAACACTATTATATAAAAAAAAGAGAAGTAATACTGTTACTATCTCGATATTAGTCAAAGTTGGCTCTAATCATGAACACAAAGGTGTAGAAGGAATCTCTCATTTCATAGAACATTTATTATTTGAAGGAACTAAAAAAAGAACAGCTGAAGAAATTAGCAACACAATAGAATCTTTAGGTGGAGAAATGAATGCTTTTACTTCTCATGAAGAAACTGTTTATTTCATAACTCTTCCAAAAAAACATTTTGATGTTGCATTAGAAATATTATCTGATATGATCCAAAATCCAATATTTGATTTAAAAATATTAGAAAAAGAAAGAAAAGTTATCTTAGAAGAAATAAATTTAACAATAGATGATCCTAAATTTTATCAATATATATTTTTCTTAAATAATTTATATGAAGAACACCCAACTAAAAATGCAATTTATGGAAATGTAGAATCCATGAGATCTATAACTAGAAAAAACATTATAGATTATTACAAAGAATATTACTCTTCAAATAACACCATAGTAAGTATAGTTGGAGATATAAATAACATAAAAGAAAAAGTAGAAAGTTCATTTAAAAATTTTAAACAAAAAAGATTACCAAAAGAAATTAAAATTAAAGAACCAAGTAATAAAAACAAAATTACACATGAAACAAGAAAGATTCTACATTCCTACTTAGTTTTAGGGTATAAAACAAATGGTTATAATGAAGATTTTTACACATTAGAGGTAATAAGATCTATTTTAGGTAGAGGACAATCTGGAAGATTATTCAATGAAATTAGAGGTAAACGAGGATTAGCTTATAGTGTTGGTGTATCTCATGATATTGGTTTAAATTATGGATATTTTGCAGTCCATGTTGGAATGGATAAAAAAAATATTTCATTAGTAAAAAAATTAATATTAAAAGAATTAAAAAATTTAAAGCATATTAAAGAAGAAGATATTAAAGATGCAAAAACTTTTCTAGAAGGAAATTTTATTGTAGAAAATGAAGATAATAGAAAAGAAGCTATAACTCTGGCAAAATGGGAAATGTTAAAAGATTTTTCTTTACAAAAAGAATATATTAAAAAAATAAACAAAGTAACAAAAAAAGATATTTTAAGCATAGTTCACAAATACCTTAATGATGAATATACTTTAATAACTATTCAATCTTAATCTTTTCTATTAGAATTTTCCTAACCACTTCAGGCTTTGCTTGTCCTTTTGTTTCTCTCATAACTTGTCCAACAATGAAATTCAAAGCTTTTTCTTCTCCTTTTTTATAATCTTCAATAGCTTGTTTATTTTTCTTTAAAACTTCATCACAAATCTTTCCTAATTCTCCTTCTTTAGAAATAACTTTCAATCCTTGTTTTTTCACATATTCCTTAACATCAAATGGTTTATCTATTAACTTCTCTAAAATCTTTTGTGCATTTGTATCTGTAATTTGATTTTTCTCAACTAAATTTAATAAATCAATTAAATGTTTTTCATCAATTTCTAAATCATGAATTGTTTTTTTATTGTAATTTAATACTCTTAATAATTCTCTCCTTAACCATCTAGCAGCTAATATTGGACTAATTTCTTTAGCAATTTTCTCAAATAACACAGCTAATCTATACTCTTGAGATAGAATTTCAGCATCTTTTTTATCTAACTTAAATTCTTTTAAATATCTTTTAACTTTTTCATGTGCTAATTCAGGAATTTCTTTTTTAGCATTACTTAAAATATCTTTAGTTATTTCTATATTAACTAAATCTGTATCTATGATAAAACCATAATCATCTTCTGTTTCTTTTTTCCTTAACAAAACAGATTTTCCCTTTACAGAATCCCAACCTCTTGTTTCTTGTATTTTTGGTTTTTCCTTTTCTTGTCTTTGAATTTCATAAGTTAATGCTTTTTCAATATCTTTGAAACTTGTAATGTTCTTTAATTCAACTCTTTCTCCACCCGTACTTATGTTAGCATCAACCCTCATTGTTCCATCTAACTTAGAATTAAAAACATCTAAATACTCTAATAATGTAGTTAATTTTTTTAAGAAATCTCTAACTTCATTTGGATTTTTAAAAACAGGTTCTGTAACAATTTCACATAACGGAACTCCTGCTCGATTATAATCTATTAAACTATAATGGGCTTTTGAAATATCCCCTCCTTCATAAACTATCCTTCCAGGATCTTCTTCTAAATTAATTCTTGAAATTCCTACTTTTTTCCCTTCAAACTCTAAAACTCCCTTTTCACCTAAAGAAACCTCAAATTGAGTTCTTTGAAAATTAGAAGGAAGATCAACATAAAAATAATTTTTTCTAGAAATTAACATATTTTTAGGAATTTTACAATTTAAAGCTGATGCGATTTTAACACCATATTCTATTGCTTTTTTATTCAATGTTGGTTTTGAACCCGGTAAAGCTAAACAAGTATTACATGTAACAGTATTAGGATCTTTATTTTGCCAATTAGCATTACAAGAACACATTAATTTTGTATTTGTTGTTAATTGGATATGAACTTCAATCCCCATCTTAGTTGTCATTTTAATGAGAGAAACTAATGATTTATTAATATTACTTTATTATTTATGGCTCAATCGGAGGAACTTCATAAAAAAGTTTGTCTCCTAATTCTAAAAGACTACGCTCTATCCTTGTTTTTTCTTCTTCAGAATCTCCAAAAAGTTCTTTTCTATTCATTAACATTTTATATCTTACAAAAGGTCTATCTTCTTCATCTTTAGAATAATCAATTTCCCTCCAAAATCTTACAGTCTCAAGTTTGTCTCCACCTTGATAGCGAGTTTTAAGATTATTTAGATTTCCATTTTCTTCTCTCCAAGTTAAGACATTCCTATGAGTATCCCTAATAATCTTATTTACTTGTGTAAGATCAGTCATTTCTTCAAGAGACATAATATTAAAGGATTAGAATCTCATTTATATTATTTTTGTAAAAAACAAACATAGTTTACCCTATACATTACACAAAAGAAAAGCTTATAAAACAGGCTTTTTTAGTCATAAAATGGCATTTTTAAACAATCTCATCATTATAATAATCGCTTTAATAATCATAACAGCTATATATAAAATAATTAAAAAATCACCTGAAAGATATTATCAAATAGCCTCTAAATTACATAAAAAAGGCCAAAAATACCATAATTTAGGAGAAGATAATTTATCAAATGAATACTATGAAGAAGCTGAATATTACAGGAAAAAAGCTGAGGAGTTAAAAAATGTGGAATGATGAACTAGGATTTGATCATAATCCTTTCTCAGTAGATAAAGAAACTAACTTAGTTGGTTATGATGACATAATAGATGAAATTCTATATAACGCAGAATCTGGAAATATCTTATTTATTGAATCTCCAGAAGGATATGGTAAAACTACATTATTAAAATTAGTAATAAACAAACATAAAGGACAAGGAAAAGTTGTTTACATTAATTGTAATAGATTAGAAGATCTTAATATAGAAAATGTAATCATGAAAAGGTATGGGTTCTTTAAAAGATTAACCTCAAAAACACCAAAAGAAATGATAGTTTTAATAGATAATATTGATACTTTATCAAAAAAGAACAGTGAAAGATTAAAATATTTCTTTGATCAAAATTACATAAGATCTGTTGTATTTGCAGGAACCAATTATAAATCTGTATATTTTACTCCAAGTTTAAAAGAAAGAATTTCTCAAGTTATTAAATTACCTAAATTAAAAAATGATGATGCTTTAGAGATCATAGAAAATAGAATAGGAAATAGCACTTTATTCACAGATGGGATCTTAAAACAAATTTTTGAAGTTTCTGAAAAAAATCCTAAAAAATTCTTACAAAACTGTGAAAAAATCTCAAAATATGCAGCTGAAAATTATTGCATCATAGTAAAACAAGATCATATCAAAAAAGTATTTGATATAAAGAAAGTAATTAAAGAAGAAGTAAAAGAACCTAAAGAAGATCTAGTTCAAATTAAAACTAAAAAAGAAACTTTTAAACAAAAAGTTGAAAGAGAAATTAAAGAAAAGAAAAAAGATAAACCAAGTAAAAAAGTAAAGAAAGATACAAATATAGAAATAAATGATGTAAAAGTTGATCCTAACTTAGAAAGCGCTAAAAAGAAAGATGTAGCTGAGGAGTATTATTAAAATGGAAATTTGGTATCAAGAAGTTGGATTTAGTGGTAATCCTTTTAGTATAAAACCTGCAGCTTTTCATAATGAATTATATGGTTATAATGTAGAGGAAATTTTAAACAAAGTAAGAGAAGGAAAAATTTTATTCATTGAAGGAGAATTTGGAAAAGGTAAAACAACATTATTAAAAAAAATAATAAAAGAATTTGGTGGAAAAAGAAAATTAATCTACTATAGTTGTAATAGGGTAGAAGATAACTTAGATATAAAAAAATTAATTGATGAGCGTCCTGGATTTTTTTCAAAATTATTTGGTTTTGTTCCAAATGATATGATATTATTATTAGATGAAGTACAAGATATTCCAGAAGAAGATTCATTAAAAATTTTAGAACACTATAATAGAAACTTTAAATCTATTGTAATGGTTAGTTCTAAGTATAAAGAGATTAAGTTTAGTAATGGATTAAAAGAAGTAATCGGAGAGAATATCATAACACTAAAAGATTTATCTGATGATGACGCAATAAGATTAATAAGAAAAAGAATTGGTGATAGATTATTAAGTGATGATCAAATTAAAGAAATATTAAAATTATCTAAACACAACCCAAGATTATTATTAAAAAATTGTGAAAAAGTTTGTAGATATGCTGTTGATCTTGGTTATGATTCTATAAGAGATAATCACATAAAAAAAGCATTAGGTCAATGACAGAAATAAAATTAATTTACTGTGCGACTCCTTCTAGAATAAGTGATAAAAGAGTAAAGATAATGGATTTTGTTACAAAACAAGGGGCATGGTCCTCTTCATCCATTTCAAGCTTTTGAATATGAAAGATTTGAAGGTGGTCCTGTAGGAAGAGAAAAATCAATGGAATTTTGTAGAAGAGCTGTTAAAATTTGTGATGAATATTGGCTTTTTGGAATTTCTCATGGAACTCTAGAAGAATTAGTTCATGCATTAAAATTAAAGAAACCAGTTAAATTATTTCTTGATGATTGGGATCCTAAATGGGAAAGATATTATGAAGAGTTAGGATTGAAATATGGAAATCCTTTAGCAAAAATTAGTGATTAATTTTCCTCCCAACTTCTATTAATTTTTTCTCATCTAAATAATTACCAATAAACATAGCTCCAATTGGCATTTTATTTTTATATCCTACATTAACACTCATATGAGGCAACCCAGCTAAATTAGGACCAACAGTTAACATATCAATCATATAGTTTTCCATAATACTCAATTTATCAACTTCTTTAATTTTAGGAGCTGTTATTGGAAGTGTAGGACTAATTAACAAATCAAATTTCTTAAATGATTTTTTATATTCTTCAATAATTAAAGTTCTTAATTTCATAGCTTTCAAATAATAAGCATCTCTATACCCTGCCATTCTTGCAAAAGTTCCAATCATTATTCTTCTTTTAACTTCTTTACCAAAATGATTACTTCTAACTTTAGTAAAATAATCATTAAAATTTTCATCTAACTCTCCTTGTTCACCATATCTCATACCACAAAATTTAGCTAAGTTTGTACTTGCTTCACTTGGAGCAATTAAGTAATAAGTTGGTATACCATATTTAACAGATAAAGGTAAAGAAATTTTTTCATATTTTATTCCTAATTCATCTAATTGTTTTAAGATAGCATCTTTAATATTATTATCAATATCAAAAGCTTCTTTAATAATTCCAATTTTTTTAACTTTAACATCTTTATTTAAATCTTTATCTAAAGAAGTAGAATCCTTCTCATCTTTACCTTTCATCACATCCAATAACAAATCAACATCCTCAACATCTTTGCCTATACAACCAATTTTATCTAAACTATTAGCATAGTCTATTAACCCATATCTAGAAACTAATCCATAAGTAGGACACAACCCAGTAACACCACAAAAACTAGCAGGATTTACAATAGATCCTCCAGTTGATTCAGCTAAAGCAATATGTGTATTTTTAGTTAACTTTGTAAAACCAGCAGCTCCTCCAGAACTTCCACCTGTAACTCTTTCTTTATTTATTGGATTTTTAGGGATTTTATAACCTAATCCAACA
>CEPZ01073182.1_pt1 | contig 16543 bp, 31 predicted proteins | sample 530461 | NCBI WGS metagenome assembly CEPZ01 (sample SAMEA2620106, study PRJEB7988) | marine metagenome | isolation source: saline water (ENVO:00002010), including | reverse complement strand
GATAAACCCTTACGGATAGAGCGAGCCCGTCAAGCAAAGAGACCCTTAGATTGAGAGCGAGCCATAAAGTTGGAGGAACCCCTACCCAGATAGCGTGCCCCAAAGTCGCAGCAACCCTTAGCCAGGCAGCGAGCCATTCCCAAGTAGAAACCCTGACTTGCAGAGCGAGCCTTTGGCGGAAAGAAACCCATACCTGCTAAGCGAGCCTTAGATCAGAAGACACCCTACGGAGAAAAGCGAGCCAAAAGCTATGAGACACCCTGGTGGAGAAAGCGCGCCAAAGATGAAGAGGGGAACTATTCCTATGAGCGAGCCTTTGGGTTCGAGAAACCCTGATACGACGAGCGAGCCCGTGTATTCGAATAACCCGAACAACTAGAGCGCGCCAAAGCCGAAGAGTCACCCTGTACTAAAAAGCGTGCCTGTCTTCCCGAGAAACCCTAAGAGCGAAAGCGAGCCCCGCAGATTGAGAAACCCAGGCGATGAAAGCGAGCCAAAGGACTAAAAATCCCCCCGGTAGCAGAAGCGAGCCTTTGCAGGAGAGTAACCCCTATTTGATGAGCGAGCCCTATGCACCTGAAAACGCGCGCAGCGCCCTGCGTTAGAAGCGGCTATTGCTGCAAAGTAGCGACGTGCGCCATTGGAGTGGCCAACGGCGCGCCCCTTAAAAACTGTACTTATTTACAAGGAGATGCCCCCGGAGAATACACATGCCGACTAGTGACGGAAAAGCCTTGGTTGAAAGAGGCCATGGCAATAGGAGCAGGGTGCTCGAGCCCGATGTTCAATCAGGACAGGGATCGAGTGCTGAGATTGATTGGGAAAGAGGCTTCCTGACACTCAGCTCCCTGTTAGGCCGGCAAATGTTGTCCGGCGATGTTTTGAGGTTGATCTGTATGGGACTCATTCATCATGAAGGTCCCGAGCTGGCACGAGTATTTGCTGAAGCCGTAGCAGGTAACAGAGATCCTCGTATCAATGATTTCATGGGCTAACCATGCCCAAACATGCCAAGGAGATTAAATTGGTAGCCAAAAACACACCAGAATCAGAGTGGACACCCTACGACATGAACCCTGATCGCGTATTTTTGCGCGCGCTGGTTAACAATTACTACGACTGGCAGCGTTGGAAAATTTCCGCCAAACAACGCGGCATCCACGTCCCAACCTCCAAAGACCGCGAAAAGGCGCTCGTAGCGCTCGCAGACGGTCAGCCCTTGCCCAAGAAAGGGCCCAAGAAGGGTGGTGCCAATATCCACCTTCTCCCGGAACACCTGGACCGGATGGAGGACTTTGCTGTACGAGGCGACGCTCTTCTCAAAGACTACGAGAAGGACATTGACCGCTTGACCCGTAAATTCAAGGCGGGTCGTTGGTTGTTGGACATCGACGGCGTCGGTCCTCTCATGGCCGGCTTTATTATCAGCCACTTCGACCCCTACAAGGGTGAGCGCCCCAGTTCCTACTGGAGTTTTGCGGGCCTCAATGTGGTTCCTACCTCGAATGGTCGCGGCCGGAGTCCTCGTCGTGAGAAGGGTGTCGTCAATGCCTTCTCCATGAACGTGCGGGCAAAGATGTTGGGCGTTCTGCCTGTCAATTTGCTGCGGGGCTGTGTCCGTAACATCGACGGGAAGGACAAGGCGGAGATCGACGCCCTGGTGAAAAAGGGCTGGAAGCGCAAGGACACCCTCCGCGGTAAGAAATTGATCCGCGGACCTTACGTGGAAAGGTTCTGGGACCACATGTGGTACCTGAACACTCGAGGCGACTTCGACACCGCCTGGGGTTACGAAGCTTGTGCTACTTGTAAGAGTGAGAGCAAGCACAGCACCACGGAGGTTCCAACGGCCTACAAGGACGGCGCATGCCCCAAGTGCAGCGCTGGTCCGGACAAAGCCATTCGCGCGGGTAAGGACAAGCACGTCATGTCTACGTGTAACCGGGTGATGGTCAAGCAGTTGTTGGCCGATGCGTGGAAGCAGATGCGCTTGGAAGAAGACCTTCCGATTCCGCCGCACCTCACTTACTGGGAGGAGAAGCGCGGACGCTCTCACGGAGCGTAATGAAATACGCCTGAGCGACGCGGGACTCATAAAACGGTTCCGCGTCGCCCAGGTTACGTACAGCTATTTACAAAGTTCTAGTGGAGAATTACTCTCGACGGCGTTACGCTGTTTTTAGTTTGTTTTTAGGTATTAACCTTACTGGTTTGCGCAACCCCGCAAACATAAAGAGCGTAGAACAATAAAGCTATACACCGCTAAACCGAGCACACGCACGAGGACACAATGACAACAAAGTATTTTAGTGTCACAGGCTATGTGAACAGCCTAGGAAAGGTGACGAAATATTTTACCGCTAAAGAAGAACGTGTTGTTTCTCAGCACGTTACGGGCATACCAATGGATAAGGGCGGGTTTGTCTCATATACCATCGAGGAGCTACCTGAGCTCCCCGCAGAGGCTTACCGGGAATGCAGCAAGGATGAAGTCATCTTTACTGATTCCGGTACCCTCCTGGTTCCAGATATAGTCCATCTATAGAAGTGCTTAGCAGAAAGGTCTCTCTCGAAGATTTCGGGAAAGGCCTAGCGCAGGCTTTGGCTTGCGCCAAAAAAGAAGCTCTGAAATCAGAGTGTACTTATAAGCACGGTGCGGCGCTCTTCAAGAAGAATCGCATCTACTCAAGTGGTCATAACAAAGGGAGATCGGTCGGCTGGGTTCGTCCTTGCCGTAAAAGACCGTTTTTGGAAGCCAACATGCACGCTGAGATAGCGTGTATTCATTTTGTTCCGAAGGAGATTGTCAGTGGTAGAGATGTCATCGTTGTGCGAATCAACACCTATGGATTCGCCAATTCAAGACCATGTTCAATGTGTCTTAGTGTGCTCAAACGCAAAAACATACGGCGGTGTTACTACAGCATTAACAACGAATATTTTGGTGAACTCAATTTTTCCCAACCCTAGCTCGCCTCTCCGGCATGCCACGCTAGGGGCATCGCCCCACAAATCTTTAGGTTTGATAGATGGGTAAAAAAGCTACGACCCATGCACGCGGTTTGCGACTAAAAAAGCGTATAGAAGCATCAGAAGACGCGCGTGAGGAGTTTTTGGCGCGGTATCGCGTAGAGACCATCCCAGGCTTAATGCGTCAGTACAAGGTCAGTCGAGGAGTGGTGTTTAGCATCGCTGAGGCGTTAGGCCTAAATCACGACAGGCACGACAAGTTCTCCCGTTGCAAAGACGATTTTCTGCGCCTGTGTCCAAATAAAACCGCCAAAGAACTTGCGGTGTTGTTCGACATAACACCCACGACGGTGTCTTACTGGGCACGTCGGGCGGGTCTTTCACCTCTAAAGAAGGCACACACCGCTAAATACGGGTCTTCCGGGTACGTTGGAAAACTTACCGAAGAGGCGGTGGCGAAACTTGGCAAGGCCAAAGACATAGACATTGCCAAAGAACTTGGAGTTTCTAGGGAGCGGGTCCGGCAGTGGCGAAAGCTGCGCGGTATACCCAAGTTCCCTAGTAGGTGGGAGCGGGTACCGGCGGAAGTGGCGCAACGCGTTGCGAAAGAGAAACCCCTACTGGTTGATTTTGCGAAAGAGCTGAATCTCACCACGCGTATGGCGCAATTATTAGCCGATGCACACGGCCTCGTCCTGGTAACCCCCACAATGGCGATCGCCATGCGAGCGCATGATTTTAAACGGATATGGGACGCCGCGAGTACTGGCAAAGAAGCGGCCAAAAAACTAGGCATGACTTTGCCCAAGGCCAGTCAAAAAGCCAGCTACTATCGCAAGAAGGGCTACAACCTAAAGTATTTCTTGGACGAACATCGCAGGAATACTGATAGCAAATTTAACCCCGAAGAGGCCGAGAAACTGGTGGCCTTGTGGAACTCTTGTGACTCCATCGATGAGTTTATGGAAAAGAACGTAGACGGCTATTACAAATACACCACCAACCAAGCTGCGAGTGCCCGAATGCATAGCCTACGTAAGCGTGGTTATTTCTGTAAACCCATGCACCGAAAGTCACGAAGGAAGTGATAGCGGGCAGTAATTTGTTACAAGGTATTGAGTTTGGAAGATCTACGTGACGAAGGCGTAATTCCCAAGACCTTTATGGATGTGGTTTGGCTGCTCTGTAGCCATTTTGGCGTATACAGACCCAAACCTAAGAACCTTAAACAAAAACTATCCGTTCTGGGACTGGTTAGGACAAACAGCCCTCGAGACCCTTTTGACGCTAAGTACGCGCGTCAGTTTGAGGATCTGTACTCGGCTATCCCGCCCAGCGCCCCTCGGAGTCGAGGCGGGACGCATCCGCGGTCTCACGACAGTTATTACAAAGCCATAAGGGAGCATAGCGAACGATAGGAGAAACCCAAACGTGACTGAAAGAGATGAACGAAACAAAAACCCCAAACAACCTATTAAGTAAAACGTTAGATTGGTCGTACGACAAAGCTATAAATGGCGGCACTGGTTTAGATACCGCCATAGCACTGGCAGATGATTATTTAGAAGAGTTTCGCACCGTAAGGGAAAGCGCGGATTCCTTGGTGCGGTGGCAAACCACCAAAGCTGGGACCGCGGGGTTTTTGTTTAACTGTGCAGGGGCGCTAACAGTGCCCGCGATGCTACCCGCCAACATGGCGACTGCGTTGTTTCTGCAGCTCAGAATGTCTGCAGCGATTGCGCACATGGGGCGGCATGACCTCTACAGCGACCGGGTTAGGGTGTTCATATATGCCTGTCTCTGTGGAAATATGGCGATGGACGTTATGCGGAGTGCAGGCATTGACCTGTCTGTTGCGTTTACCCAGCGTGCAATATTAGCGATACCTGACGCCGCCATTGCGGAAATTAACAAATACGTAGGTTTAAAGTTGGTGACCAAGTACGGAAACGGTTTGGTCAATTTGGGCAAGCTGGCCCCTGTAGTAGGCGGTTTTACTGGAGGGGCTATTGATGCTTTCTCCACTAGAGCGATAGGGTCGGTTGCTAAACGGGTTTTCATCCCGTAAAGTCCCGCGACTCCCCCTTCAGACGAGGTTGTTTATGGTAGGTGTATTCCTGATGTGTATTTCTATGGTGTCCATGATTAACGGGGATGCCCATAAAAAAGAGCGAATCAATACGTGCACACAAGTCGGGCAAGCGGCGCTTGAGTCAGGAGAAAGCCCCGCCCTGCTTATAGCCATGGCTTGGCACGAGTCCCGATTTAGAGACGTTAAGTCGGGGAAAGGCGCCCTAGGCCCTCTGCAGGTTATACCGGGCTACTGGTGCCCGAGTGGGGAATCAGAGGATTGTGACCTCATACAAGCCGGGGTTACTGCGCTACAGGCGTACAAAGAGCAGTATAGCGACTTGGAAGAGGTTTTATGCCATTACAACGCCGGCAATGTCTGCTATTCTTCGTCATATACGTACGCTAAAAAAATTATCCGTCTTGCTAAGCGCTTAGATGCGAACTATTCCCTGGATGAGGCTTTATACAATTACAGATAAGCCTTAAATTTTGGTTAGGAACGCAATTCAGGCGGTGTCATGCAGAAAGTCAGTTTAGATGGTAACGACGTAGCGGTAGTCCTACGCGAACACGGCGGATTGGAATTTGTAATGTCCGACGACGCCGTGGGTAGCGCAGAAGCCGGTCGTTTACCGGACAGCGTGTTTTTAGCATTGCTGATAGGCGAGTTTTTACATAGGCCAGAATTTTTGAAGCTGGCCACCGATAGCCTAAAGCGCGCAGAAACTAACGACGAATATAGAAAGCACCTTAATTGATGCGAACGCGCTAACACTCAGTGGTCTCGAGAACCTTGGCGGTGTTACACCGTTTGTAGGGGTTCCCGGCTTTCAGCCGGGTGGAACAGCCCTACGTTGCCATACATCACAGTGCACTGCAGGTGTACCTCATCGGCTTAAATACGTGAGCGCGCGCGTTTGTTTACAGAATCTAGCAAACAAGTGTTTTGGGAGCGCTACGCTCCTCCCCGTAAATGCTGCTTCGCAGCACACCGGAAGCCCTGCTCCGAACAGCTCCTGTGTTGTCTCGAGCTGCCGGCGGCGCCAGGTAGAGAAATACGTAGATTTTGAAGACGGAAGGAATGAGATGGAAAAAGTTTCGCGCAGTAAACTAGGGACCTTGGAAGGGATTACGTACAACGTCCCCATACACGCCAGCCTTTACGAAAATGAGGTGCAAAGTACGCTTACTAAGATGTATGTCACCATAAACGGCAAAGACGGTTGTCCGTTAGAGGTGTTTATAAACATAGCCAAGTCGGGCAGTCACATGTCCATCATGGCTGATGCCATTGGTCGCCTGACGTCAGGATGGCTACAAGACGGCGCTGACCCTGAACGCATCCTGAAACACCTACTGCATATGAAATGCGGAACGCGCGTTTCCTGGCCTAAAGTTGGCGCAGCTCCAGATACCGCTCCCGACACGGTACTCTCTATACCCGACGGCGTGGCAAAGGCCTTACAGCGCTGGATAGACGCACAAACCCCGTAACCAGGATGTAGACATGCCTAGAACAGGTGCCCCCAGAAAAGTGGAGATAACTATCAAGATACGAAAACGCACACACGAACGTTTGCTCGCGGCGGCTGAAGACAAGTCGGTTACTCCGGATAAGCTTGTGGATCAGACGCTAGAGCTTTGGCTTATTGAACATGGCTACTGAATTTGACGAGAACCTTTACAAACGCGCCTTAGCGATAGCTGAGGATGTCCATAGGCACCAAACTAGAGACGGTGGGGAACCTTACATAGAGCACCCCAAAAGGGTCGCTAAGTTTAGTTTCCTCAAGTACGCAAGACACCTGGATTCAGCCTACTTGGCGGCAGCGGTCCTTCACGACACTCTCGAGGACAGCGATAACCCTAACAAGGTGTATCAGCGCATATACCGAGAGTGTGGCCCCACAGTGGCAGCTTACGTGGATTTACTGAGCAAACCTGCTGAAAAGCACTATAGAAACAAGCGATATTTAGCTACACTCAGCGTAGCCCCTCCCGGAGTCCTCATGATTAAGCTGGCAGATAGGATCGATAATCTGCAGGGCCTTAGCGTGGGTGGCTGGAAAGAGGAAAGAGTTAGGCACTACCTGGAAGATAGCGAAACGTTATACCGCTTAGCGGTAGATAGAGGCTTCCGCAGAGAAGCCGCTTTTTTAAAGGCGCCTATTTTGGTTGAAGAATTGGAACTTCGGAGTTTAAGTGTGCCAGGTAATCACAAAGAAGAAGAAAACTGCGTGCAAAAATAGGGCATTCATACAATTGCCCTGCACTTTAAGGAACCCCGAACGCGCCTTGATCGTAGAGGTGCAGGCTGGGAATAACATCATTCCAGACCCCGACAACAGCGTTTGGCTTTGTCAGTATCACTTTAGAGCAATAAGTCCTGAAAAAGCCGTTACGGTAGCTATTCCGGAAGAAAGTTGTGGTCCCTATTCCCTTCGCATTTTCTCCACGCCCTGTGGCCCTATGTATCTAGGAGAGCGCCGTGACACCCCATAAGACAGTCATAGTTGAGGCGGGTATAGGCTGCGGTAAGTCTACCCTGGTAAAAGAGCTAGGGGATGCTCTAGGCGATACTACCTTGGTGCTCATGGAGCCTGACGAGACAAATAACGCTAATCCCTACCTATCCGATTTTTATGAAGACATGGAACGTTACGCGTTCACCATGCAGGTGCACTTGCTCCAAGCTCGGTGGAAGCAGCATAAGCTGGCACAACATCATGTTTTGAATGACGTTGGCCATGCGGTATTGGATCGCTCATTTTACGGTGACACATGTTTTGCAAAGCTGCAGTTAGATGCGGGGTTCTTAACGCCAAGAGAGTTCTCAACGTATTCCAGCCTTTATCACGCCATGACTGCATCAGTATTATTGCCGAATGTATGCGTGAGGTTGTTAGTAGACCCGACAATAGCTTTGGGCCGTATAGCGAGACGTGCCGAATTACGCGCTGGCCGGAAATGCGAAGTAAATATAGATCTAGGCTATTTACAAGCGCTCGATGATGAAATTACGGCTATGTGCAATGTCTTGCAGGATATGGGTGTTAGTGTAATAAACATGCCCTGGGATATGGACAGGGATTCCTCAGAAGACAGGCAGGCTGCTGTACGCGCGCTTGCTGCGAGGATAAAAAAGATGAAAACCGTGAATCGATTTCTCGATTTACACCGGAGAACAACTTGATGGGGAATGTTGAGCGCATAGAAGCGTTGCGTAACGCCAAAGAAGCCGTAGAATTAGCAGTCGAGAGATTCAGAGCTGAGGGCTACGAGCGTAGTTCTCAGAACTACATGAATGATCTAGAGGTCGCTGTGAAAGAGTTGGATCAGTTGGTGCGCATTGCCAATCGTTGTGAAACGCACGATCCTCTTCGCGAAGGTATATGAGGAAATGCAGTCCCCGATTGAATCGCCTAGTTTAGAACGCCTTGAGGAAATGCTAAACTCACTAGAGAAAGAGCTGTTGTCCCCTATTCACGAGAAAGAGAGTGGCTGTGAAGAAACCCTCACCGAAAGCGGGGCGGAAAGCCCAAAGCTTTTCCGAGACGGAAATACAAATCGCATGCAACGTTTTTGGAGAACTGCTAAGTGGTGGCAGGCCTAGTTCGGTCATGCTCCAACAAAAGAACTTTGTCAGTCTCCACCGAAAATTCGTGCAAATGCAGGCAAACCTCAAAAACGATAAGAAAGAGGCCTTGGCAAGGCTGAAAGAAGAAGCTAGTAATACGTACTGGCAACCCACCCTAGTTAGCTAGCTAACAACACGAAACGAGGAGAACGGCGTGACGAAGTCTGATTTGGTTGGCAAGGTGTCTGAGGATTGTGACCTGAGCGCGGCAGAAGCCAAACGCGTTGTTGAGTCTGTTTTCGAGAATGTCGGAGATGCTCTTATCAATGGTGATATGTTTCGGTATCACGGGTTTGGGACGTTCAAGGTGCGGAGTCGCAAAGCACGTATGGGGCGTAATCCACATACGGGAGCTGCCCTTCAGATAGCCGCCTCCAAAAGCGTTGGCTTTAAGGTGGCCCCTAAGCTCAAAGAGAAACTGTAGCCTACACACCAGCCGCCGTTCGAAGATGCTAGCTCCAGAAAACCAAAGGATGGAGCAGGTGTGTCTTCGAACGGTGGCATTAATACAAAAACCATATCCATAGAGTGCCCACGATGTGGTCGGCGTACTTTCGCCGCGGTCCTATCCGAACCCCTTTTTTCCAAAAATACGCGCGTACCTAAACTCCAGTGCCTCGAGTGTGGCGCTTATTGGGGGTTTAAGTTTGTGGAATTCGTTTCTGAAGGAGACGTTTGAGATGAGCATGGCTATGCAACGAGCATACATAGAAAGACTTAACTACGAGAACGATTCCAGGGTTAAGGCGCTACACGAACACAGCTGGTTCGTAACCCTAAAGGAAGATAATCACAGCGCCTGGATAACCCTTAACGAGGGCCTCTTGGAAGGCCTTATAGATAACGAGTATTTACCCGCGGATCATGACGGAAAGTTTCGGGTCTCTGTAAAACGTATCGTATGTGAAATCTGTCGAGGGCGCGGGGAAATAGTAAATCCGGCCATAGACGCTAGCGGACTTACTGCGGAAGACTTCGATGAGGATCCGGAGTTTTACGAAAACTACATGAGCGGAGCCTACGATACCTTGTGCTCAGGCTGCCAAGGGTTACGTGTGCAGCTTATCCCAGCGTATCCGGAAGACCTTAAAGACGAGATACGCGCGTGGGAGGATGATTGGAGTGAGTACGAAGAGGAGTGCCGTCGCGAAAGGATAATGGGCTGTTAGATGCCCAATTGGTGTAGGAACACCCTCCGGGTGTCTGGACCTAAAGACGAGCTGCAAGCGTTTTTCGCTAAAGCGCGTGGCCGCACGGTAAATCGTAAAGAGTCATTCCAGTTTAATAACTTTCTACCCGTACCCTCCGACATACCCGCTCTAGAGAAAGCCCTAGAAGGAACTACGTGGGGTGCGTTTGCAGAAAGGGATAGCGGAGGCGAAGAAGAGCTAAGCCGGCGTAGGTCCAGTCTGCAGCACTACTGGCGTATACAGTGTTGGGGGACAAAGTGGGAACCTGACGTATACCGCTACAGGTACCCTAGCCCCACGGTACGCTCCGTAGAGTTTTTTACCGCGTGGGGTCCCCCGGTTAACTTTTTACTAGAAGCTTCAAAGTCGTGGCCAAGCTTATCTTTCCTACTAAGATACGCGGAGCCCGGCGCCGATTTTGCGGGAGAATGTAAAGTCGCTAACTCTCTGGAAGAGTTCCATGATGAAGGCGACGTTGATGCCTATAAATTCGCTAGGGATTGGTACCCATCAGAGCCCTATTAATAACCCGATTATGTGGCATAAGAGAGTGAACATCCTTGAAGATGTAGCTTACACCTGCGGTGCTAGGTGTTTTGTCCATGTTTATGGAGTAATACGATGACTGATGAATTGACTGTAGACTACAACAAATCACCTAGACGTGACTTTAGACCTAAATATGGCGAACCATCAGAACGCTACAGGTATAAAGTTATAGTGGGGACTTACAAGTCCCCCGGACAATTTGTGCAGAAAATGAATGCGTTTGGTGACAATGGTTGGGAGATCATTAACATCCACCGTAATGGCTTTGGTGCCATTTACGAGGTTGTTCTAAAGAGATATCAGGATGTAAAATCCGAAGTGGACGTAGGCGTACAGGAAGCCGCGTACGAGTAAGCTACCATTTCCGGGGAGGCACCGCTCCTTCGGATAGACACTTCTATAGCTGTTAGGGCCGCTTCAGCTTCTTTTAGTCTTGTTAGTCGTTTGCGGGTCAGAGCTATGAAGCGGCCTAGTCGGGGATTCTTGGGTAGTTGTTTTACGTTACACATTAGTCCTCTTCCAACATGGTCATGAGGCTATGTATCATAGCGGTGTTTTGTTCTAGAGCTGTCTTGGCCTGAACTACCACGTTCAGAGCGTCCTTGTTATGGCTCGTGTGCGCTTTGACCAAGTCTTTCCTAAAGCTCTCTTGAAGCTCGCGGATCTCTAGGTGCAGCGCTTCGTTTCTTTGCCATAGTTTATACGCTACCCACAGCGTTATAGCGACACCTACCGCTAGTATAGGCTTATCGAGTAGCGCGACCCAAGTGGCAATTTCGGCGGTGGGTTTCATCGGAGTAAACATACGACCACAACTGGAGAGTTTCAAACATGATAGCCCTTTCGGATCGCCCCTTGGCCTTTGTGGATATTGAGACCACAGGCCTCGATCCACTCATACACGAAATGATAGAAATCGCGGTGATCCGCGAAGACCGGGAGCCTTGGGTGACCAAGATAGCTCCGGAAAAACTATACACAGCTAGCCTTAAAGCCTTGGAAATAAACCACTACTCAGCTGAAGCATGGAAAGATGCGCCCCGGATGGTACGGGTTATAAGTGAGATCCAAACGCTGCTAAGTGATTGCGTAGTCGTCGCTCACAACGCCGGCTTCGATAGCAGTTTTATCCTCAAACACCTGCGCGAACACCGCGTGGTAAAAGGCATATCACACCACTGGCTGGACACGGCAACGCTGGCGTACCACTTGTTGGTACCCCGAGGCTTGGAAAGCCTGTCACTCGCAGCCATTTGTGATTTCTTGGAAATATCAAACACCGGGGCACACAGTGCCCTAATCGACGCGGAGCGATGCCAAAAAGTCTTTCAAAAACTCGTGAACCTGCCGACCGAAGAATCCATGATCTCCGGCGCGTAGGGTTTCACCTGCACAACTTTAATCCGATGTGGGTTCTTAACCCGCATGTCCATATGACAGCTATAAAAGAGCTATACACCGCAGCTAAGTGGCCCGTGCCCCTTCTATGCAGCAGTCAGACTGGATATATCCCAGACAGCTCCACGCCCCAGGGGGGCTATATATTAGATGCAGAGGGCGACATTTCTGGCGGATGTTTTGAGCTAGTCCGGCTGTCTTCTGCCATCATTGAAGCTACCGATGAAGCTGACCTCTGCATAGTAGTAGCCTTTCGCTGGGAGAACGCTTCTAACGTTCCTATGGCGAAAGCATTTTCTTACGAACGAACCGGGATAGGGGCCAATGGCCTTTGCAACCCCGTTATATCCAGTAAGCCGCTAGGCATCCCAAGCCCTTGGATCCGAAAAGGATGGCTTGAACGTTGGGCGCGAACAATACACATGACAGTACGAGAACTTGAAATGCCCAAGGAGGGTTTGTGGACACCGTGATAGTGACTTCAGGGGATGAAACCCCGGAGCACTTGCTGAGACTCGTAAAACGCAGAAAAGGGTTACTACCAGACTGGTTGGACATCGATGAAGTCTGGCCGTCAAGACCTGACTCTAAAGGCCGGATAGTAGGCTGGATAGAGGGCGCGGATTTACGACAGCTTAATAGAGACATACGAGAGTATCTCGCCATTGCGTATAAGCTGAAAAACGGTGAGACGGTTGTAGTAGTAAACGTTAAAAGGAATCGCGTAGTGCTCATATTGAAGCACTACAATTTGGTGTTCCACACTTCGCGGTATACCGGAAAATTATCGGCAGAGCTTAGTGTTGGCAATTTGATACGGAAGATATTCCCTTGAGGAGGGTAAATGGCTGGAACAGCGTACGCACAACCTGTTGAATATTTTATATCCAAGCAAGAAGCGGCGGAGTATCACAAGACCCGCCCGGCTAAAGTAAACAAATTGCACATAATTTGGGATCTGTTGGACGGCAATCCGAGCCTGACTAACGCGGACCTACGAGTTGCTCTAAATTCGCGTAAGCTGTCGCCCGATTTGACGCTCATAGGGGAAGTACGGCGCAGTATTAATCGCTTGTACGGATTGCCTGATAAGGGCTTGAAGCCCTCTAAGCACCGTATGCCGCGTAAAGAGTTTGAAAAGCTTTTTGTACGCTCGCAGTTCGAAGCGGCTTCTTCCAACGGGAGGAGCGCGACCTTAAACATGGCAACCGTTACTTCCAATCAACCCCCTAAGAAAACCAAGGGCAAACGCGTCCAGAAGGTTTCTGTAGTGCCCGATGCGGCTGTTGACGCTGTTAGTGCAAAGCCGCATAGCCCTGCTCAGTTGGCTATTGATACGCTACGTGCTCTTATGCGTGCTAATGGGTGGTTTTCTATGACCATACGCGCAGACTCCGCCACTTGGGAGCGTGTGTCTATCGATAGGGGAGATGTGTAGCTTGCAAGTTCTTCGGGTAAGCGTCCTTGTTTCCGAAGAGGTCGTGACCATCGTCATACCTGCTGAGGACATGAACAAGCCCTTAGAGGAAGTCATTCCTGAATTGCGGGGAACTTTCCCGGAAGGGTCTCTGGCTGAGGAGTTCGAGATTCACGATTTGCCAAGTGATAATCTTATATCAGCGGTCGCTGATAGCGTTGAGCAAGCTGGCGGCCATAGCTTGATAGAAGAACGCCTACGAAATCGTGCAATCTTCCGCTCCTGGATGTTGCATAAAGCGCGGTTGCTGACCGACACCGGAATTATAGCGACTAGTCAGCCAGTTCCTGATACTTACCGGCTGGAAGACTTAATTGAGGACATCAAGTATGTTGGTGAACGTCTTGGTTCCCAGCAAAGAATACGGGTGTTGTACGGGAAAGCTGACGGACCGTTGGCCTTAGAGTGGGAAAAAGGCAGTGTCAGGGACACTTCACCCCTCAACTAAGTGTGTAAATAAAAGTTGTTCGGCAAGTGCGGACACTCCCATGCTTAGTGGAGCACTCCTAACAGCGCTAGATAACCAGGGACACGTATTACGAGAGATGCGGTTCTTAGACGCATCATTTTGCAGCCGCGAATGCCTACTGGCGCTAGCGGCGCAAATGGTGCGGGAAGGAAGACTTCCTGAAGAAACCAGTCGCGTTATATGCGTAGTAGAGGAGGAGACCGATGCGGAAGATTGATTGGGATGCTGCGTACAAAGAACTTGAACAAAAACAAGCTGCTTTGGGTGTTCAGATACTCATGAAAGACACCTCGAGAACCCAGCGGTTCATCGGTCTCCTCCTCAAACCCTTTAATGACCGATACATGACAGGCTTCATAACTACCCTGGGTAAGAACGTATGGTGGCCTCGCGAGGTTTGGGCCAAAAAAAGTGCCCGAGGTAAATTTTCAACAATGGCGCACGAGCTCCAACACGTGTTGGACAGGTGTGACCACCCCTTTATGTTTCCCTTTACGTACATAGCTCCACAGATACTTGCCCTACCCTCTTTTTTAGCTTTGGGAGCCTTCTGGAACCTGCACTTTCTGTGGTTCCTGCTTGCTTTGGCGGCTCTGATCCCGGGGATACCCACCAAACGCGCCTACTGGGAGCTACGTGGCTATAAGATAAACGTGTCGCTGCGTTGCTTCGAGGAGGAAGAGATAGCGGTAGAGTTTATTGAGGGGGCTACCAAAGTCTTTACGGGACCGTCGTACTACTGGATGTGCCGAGATGGTGATAAGATATACGGAGTATTGTCTTCTGCGGGGAAGCAAACCCTTATGGAGGAACGGCATTCCGAAGCTTGGCTCAATGACGTACTAGACATCGTTAAGAGGCACACCCGCTCTTAGATATATGCGAGAAGATACTCTAGTAACGCACCGTATAGGGCTAACCCCCCTACTAGTAAGGCTAGCTTGGAGCTTCGCCAAACGAGGCGTGGGGCACTACTACATAGAGCATAAAGACTACGACAACGTACTTGTTTCTGAGCTGTATGGCTGGCGAGTTGTCGAGTCTGAGGGAAGCGCAGGAACGCGCGTAGAGTTTCGCAGGAAAAACACGTCTCTTCGCTACGTGGAGTTTGGGACACAGCTCATAGGTGGGGGAGGGATCCCCATAATTTCCAAGGTGCCTAGTATTTAATCCCTTTAGGGTTTCCGCTAGTGGGATACCGGTTAGGACCGGGTGCTGGTGTCTTGGTGCGCTCGTCCAGAGCTGCTTTGCGCTTCAACTTGATCTCTTTCTTGAGCAGCGTCTCAGTGGTGATCTCTTCTTCTTCGCCTTCCACTACGCCGTACTTGACTAGCATGCCTCCTCCTTGTCCTCTTCATTCGTAGTCGAAGCCATATCGGGTGTAAACATTGTTTCCGACGTCGTTACGGTGTCTTCGGGGGAAACACCCGTGGTAACTCCCATGCCCAGATCAAAAGTGGTGGTTGTGCGCTGCTTTGGACGTCCGAACTTTTCCTCTTTGTCATCGTCGGGGTCAGGGCCCACTGCGTCTATGGCTTTTTTGCTGGGATCTTCCGCACTTCCCTCGTCTCCCCCAAAAAGAAGCATGATAAGCCCTATTAGTTCTCTGATGGCCTCCAGGGATTCGTCGCCGCCTATGGCCATATACCCACCACACAGCGTTTCAGGCCCTAGGTTGGGTATCTGCTTATTCTTGAACAAAGATACATCGGACAACTTGGCGGTCCTCTCCGCCTCCGGGTCCAACACGCCTCTTTTGACGTCCAGGCCATCCACTAGCACATCTAGTAGGCCCACATTAGGCTCGGGGTCTGGCGAAAGCGCTATGGATTGTTTGAACACGTTCAGGGCGAACTCATTTCCCCCTTTCCCAAAGAACATAAGAGCGTGAATACCCGCTTTGGGGGAAAGAAGGGCCTTGAGCTGTTCTAGCAACGCATTTATACGCTTTCCAACGCGTATCCAGCGTTTAATCTCTCGTATGTGCGCCTCCACAAACTTTTTAAGCTCTTTTACGGAGTCTTGGAGCGATTCTTCGAAGTCTTTTAAGAATTCCGCTAGCTCAACTAACGTTTCCTCCAACCCTGTGCCTTTGAGAAGGTCTCCTATGGATCCGTACTTGGTCCAGTCAGGAGCTATGCCCGTGCTACTTGAGGTACCCTTGTCCCAATCTACGGAAAGGGCCGGCGAAGATACTTCTACGGTGACATCCTCGCCATCGCTACCCACCGCTTTTGTCCAACCTTCATTGAGCTCCCCAATAGCTGTCGTTCCGGAGTCATCCCGCTCGTAAAGCGTGTAGGTCCTACCTACCCGGTAGAGTACGCCTACGTCCTTTACATCAACTTCCGATCCTTCCGTGTTCGCGCTCTGTGGTGTGTCGTCGGTGAACTCAGCCTTCAGCTTTATGATACCCCCCAGCGTACCTATGGGCGTCAGGTCGAACAGCAGGTCGTTGTCCGCCAGACTCGAGCTGGACTTTTTTATGGTGAGCTGTGGATCTCCGCCGCCCGGTCCCGAAGACCAGGAATACTTTTGCTTGATAGGCTTCCCAGCAGCGTTTTCAGCCGCAAACAAGGGGTGTAGGACACCTTGGAATGCAAATTTTTGTATGTCCAATTGTTCATTAAGCAGGTCGCGTTGCGCTTTGGGCATGTTTTTGTAATTGACGCAGCGGTACAACACGTCGCTGGTGGGTAGCCATTTCTTTTGCTGCCCTTGATCCGAAAACACACTGTGAGCCCACTCGAGCAAGTTTGGGGGGTCCACGTCGGGGTACT
>CEPZ01209624.1_pt1 | contig 16569 bp, 20 predicted proteins | sample 530461 | NCBI WGS metagenome assembly CEPZ01 (sample SAMEA2620106, study PRJEB7988) | marine metagenome | isolation source: saline water (ENVO:00002010), including | reverse complement strand
CAAGCTATTTTACTCTTAACACAAGATATTTTAGAGAAGTTATTCTAAAAACCTTTATATATACGTACATATACGTACAATATACTCAAAAAATGGAAGAAGGTGATCTAAATCTATACAGAAGAAAAAGACTTAATATAACGATAAATGAGAAGGTTCTAACTGATTTTAAATCTCATTCTAGAGATAATAGTGTAAATATATCAAGATTCGTAGAAAATAAGATGTTAGAAGAGATGATGGCAAAAGACGTAAAGCAAAAAGATATGACTATGGTAGCAGGAGCGTGGAGTGATTTATCTAATAAAAATTTCTTAAAGAAAAAAACAAAATAACTATTTCTTCAAATCTTTCAAAAACCTACTAACAGTATTAACTAAATGTTCTTTTTGAGTTTTTAGAACTTGAGTTAATTTCTCTAAAACTTCTTCATCTCCTAGTTTACTTTCTACTTTACTCTCAAGTACAAAAACTTCATCAGAACCTTTCTTAACAATTCTCTTCCACTTACTAAATAATTCCTCAACTCTCCCAATTAAATATTTCTTATCAATATTTAAAATCTCAGATAATTCACCAATCAAGTTCTTTTCTTTATTCAAATAATTTTGAGCTTTCTGTCCTGCAACATATTCTAACCTTACAACAGAATCAGAAATTTTGCTAGATTTAGTAATTTTAATCAACTTAACCGTCGAGGTATTCTCAGAATGCGTGCCACCACAAGCCTCAACATCAAAACCTTTAATACTCACAATTCTCAAATATTTTCCAGGAATTGCACCACCTTGATAAATTCCCATTCCAAATTCTTTCTCAGCATCATTTCTCAAAACAATATCACTATCTATAGAAATTCTCTTATCAATAATAGCATTTGCACAATCTTCGATTTCTTTAATCTCCTCTTCTTTCAAAGACTGATAATGTGTAATATCTAAATGTCCTTTTTCTGTATCTTTAAACGCAGAAGCTTGATTAATATGATTACCTAAAACCTTTTTAGCAGCTCCATTTAAAATATGTGCAGCATCATGGTGTACAGTTAATAACAATCTTCTTTCTAAATTTATTTTTACACTAACAGTATCATTAACTTTAAAATTAGGTTTCTCTTTTAATTTATGTAAAATAACATTACCTTGTTTAATTACATCTATAATTTCTATTCCATTCACTTTTCCAAGATCATGTAACTGTCCTCCAGAAGTTGGATATGCAACTGTCTTATCTAAAACTACTAAATCTTTTATAATCTTCAAAATTTTTCCTTTATTTTCAGTTTTCTTATAATCTTTTAAATACAAAGCTTCAGTTTCTTGTACATTATCTAAAGATAAATCACTTTTCTTAGTTTGATGTTTTTGTTCTTTCTTTTCATTTAATTCTGAAACTTTCAAATAAAAATCGTCGGGGATATCAACCTTCTTTTTTAATTTAGAAGCTTCTTCTTTTATTAATTCTGGATTAATACCTTGACTATTATAAACTTCTAATAATAAATTTTCATCAATATTTTTCTTTATCAATCCAGAAATTAGTTTCCTAGATTTCTCCTTAGTATTTTCATATTTAGATTTCTCTACATCCAAAATCTTTTGAACATCATTTAAATTTTCACTCAATTCGGGAAATAAAGGTCTCAAATAATTAGCGTGTTCCTCCACTAACGAAAGAAAATCAACCTCCCAATTATATTGATCTATAAAACTTAAAGCTCTTCTATATAAAATTCTTAAATTATATCCTCCTCCAACATTAGATGGTAGGGCTCCATCACTTAAAGAAACTAATAATGCTCGAGAATGTTCACCAATAGAATACATAGCGCCCAATTCTAAGATTTTATTTTTCAATTCAGAAACATCATATCCAACTTTCTTAGAAATATCCTTCCAAGTCTTATCAATATTATCAACTTCATCAATATTCAAATAAGAAGAATATGGTAAAAAGTTTTTCATCAAATCATTATCAACTTTAATATTAGTTATTTTTTTTAACTTACGAACAATAGTTGGAAATGTAGTCTCGTAACTTGTAGATTTTCCTTGCGAGAACCAAGAAACTCTTTCATGACCCATCCCCATATCTAAAACTTTTATTTTTAGCTCTCGTAAACCTTTATCTAAAACTTCATATTGCATATAAACTTGATTAGCTAATTCTAAACCTCTAGAAAAAAACTCACAGCTTACACCAGCATTACCACCACCAGTCCAAGAATCTGGCATAATATACAACTCATCTTTTGGTATTTTTAATCCACGTAAAAAAAACTCATGTAAATCCGAAAAATATTTACCAATATCATATTTTTCACTTGGAACAAAGGCATGTTGTCCTGACATTAAAAAACAACTATAATGTGCTCCTGTTATCCCAACATTATCAATATCATTAAACCTCATACATAATTGAGGAACAATTAAAGGGTTTGCAGGAGGTTCTACTTCGCCACTAACTACGTAAGGTTGAAAATCATAAATAGAAGCACCAACCCAGTACTCATCTTTTCTCCATCTTGCTACAACAGGATATCTTTTTATCTCAGCATAACCTTTCTTCTTTAAAATATTTGAAAATTCTTTCCATGCTCCAATATAATCTAATTTATTTCTAGCAGGACTGTCGTTAATAAATCTAAATCCACCAGAACAATTACCCTCTCCACACAAATCTTTTTCTTCTAAAGTATAAAATATTCTTTTACAATTTTTACATTTATTTAAAATATATCCCAAACTTTTTAAAACATCAACAGGATAATACTTTTCAGGTTTAGAAAAAGCCTTCTTTCTTAAATCTTCTTTTATCTTTTTATTATCTAACATTACTTACGTAAAAACGTAACACTTTTTATTATTTCCTATAAAGAACTAAATCTTAATTCTATCTAGTCTATTTCTTAAATCGCTTAATTCTCTCTGTAAAGGATCTAAAACAATTTTTGGTTTATGATGTACTACAGGTTTTACTTTATGTGGTTTAGGAACTTTAATATGAACTTTTTTATGTTGAACATGCGCTCTAGGTTGTTTAATATAATCTCCAAAATTAATATTAGGTAAATCTCTTTTAAAATGGGTTAAATCTTTATGAATAGTATCACAACATTTCTTTAACTCATTTAACAAAGTTGTCTTATGTGATTTAATTTCTCTTATATTTTCATATTTTTGTAAAATCTTAACAGAATCCATACTTGTTTCTAATATCTCTCTTCTTAAATCTACAGAGTTTCCTATTGAAGTATACACAGGATTACTCTTTCTATGAGTCTTGTGTTTTGTTTTATGTTTCACTTTCGAATAATTTCTTATCTATTTCAAGAAGTCTATCTTTTAATCTTCTTACTTCATCATGCCATGCATTTAGTTCTTTAGCTTCAGCTTCTCTAATATCGTTTAATTTTTCTAGAACTTCATCAGTTCTACTTAATTCATCTTTTACTCTTGCTATAGTTTTCATAGCATCTTTGTAATGTTCAATTCTTACAAATAATGGCTTTTCACTTCCATTTACCTGAGAACTAGAAGACATTGATGATAATGAAGGCTCTTTTTTCCTAAAACTTGCACCAGAATCTAAACTTGGCGCTGGAAATGATGGAGCATAACTCGGAAAGTTTCCTGCTGATCCATTACTATTGCCTTTAGGATCTGGAAAATCTGGTAATTTCGGAACCATTGGCTCTAATTTATGTTCTTTACTGCTTTTTTTTGAGAATGAAAATAATCCCATATAGTTACACCTCCGATTTCTTACTATAAAATAAATTATAATACTTATTAAAGCTTTCCTTATTATTTTAAAATGGTAAAAAATTTTAAGCAAAGGTTTTTAAATTAATATGGCGTAATATATATAATCAAGATGAAGAATTTTAATGATATAGTGAAGCAACTTATCAAAGAGATTATCAACGAAAAAGGCGTTTCTCTTTATAATTTTATATGGAATAAACGAAATGTATCAGAATTTGTGATTTCTGAAGTTCTAGAAATAACAGTAAATCAAGTAAGAAATATCCTGTATCAATTTTCTGCTTATAATTTAGTTTCCTTTACTAGGCAAAAAGATAGAGAAAAAGGCTGGTATATCTATTATTGGACTATAAACTTTAACGAAGTACGATCATTATTAGTTCAAAGAATGAATGTTAATTTAAACTCTCTATATAATGAATTAAAAACAGAAAAAGACAATAAATTCTATTATTGTGAACGTGACGGTTCTAAATTAGAATTGGAAGAAGCAATGGCCTTTAGCTTCAAATGTCCTGAGTGTGAAGATATTTTAGTCAATCTTCCAAATACTAAGAGAATTGAATCTATTGGAAGTGAAATAAAAGAAATTAAACAAGATCTAGAAAATATATCTAAAGATGATTTCGTTAAAGAAATAACTTCCCAACAAACAGAAGAAGGATTACCTAAAGAAAAATCTAAAAGAAGAAAGAGAAAGACAACTAAGAAACCTACTAAAAAGAAAGCAAAGAAGACCAAGAAGAAAGTAGCTAAAAAGAAACCTAAAGTAGCTAAAAAGAAAGTAGCTAAAAAGAAACCTAAAAAATCAAAGAAAAAGAAAAAATAATATTATTCACTTCTCATATCACTTAAACCTACGAAAATCATTAATAAACCTATTAAGATTACAGATATTAAAAGTCCGCCTTTAACAAGTTCAATCACAGCTCTTCCCCATGAACTAGCAACAATACCTATCCATCCAACAATTATTAATAGAATTATTCCTACAATGATTTTAAATAAGTTATTTGCTACGTTTACCATTTTATATACAAAGGATGAGAATGTTTAAAAGTGTTTTTATGAAATTAAATTATATGGATAATCTAAAAAGTATACATGAAAATATTTTAAAAAAGATAAAAGGGGAAGGGGCATTAGAAGGAATACTCACATATAGAGAACATAAGGAGATATATGAAAAACTGCCTACAGAACATGCTGAATTCTATTGGAGAGAAATATTCCAAGCAATAGAGAAGAAAGAGAATTTACAACCCATAAGTATCTTAGCAAAAGATGATCCTTTTAATGATGTAGATCTATTTTCTCTAGCTGAAGATGAATTACTAGAAATAAGAAAATATAGGCAAAATTTACCTCTTGATATTAGTTTAGCAAATTATATTTTTGATGTATATGAAAACTCTATAAAATTATTTCATAAATGGAAAGAAATACCTATTTCAAATTAACAATAGTCTTAGTTCCTTTTATACCTAAACTTACTTCTTTAAAATTTATTAACTTCAAATCTCGTAATTTATTTAGTTTAGATTCTTTAAATCTCCTATATTTTATTTCTTTATCACTCTTTCCCAAGTATAATTCATATATTTCTTTACTACTTTTGCTTTCATTATCTTTAATAATTTCTAATAGTAATCTTTCATCATCATTTAAACTTTTACTCTCAGAATTTTTATTTAATTCACCACTAGAAACTTTAATTTTATCAATAGCTTTCTTAGCATAATCTAAAGTTATTTTTTTACTAGAATTTTCTTCTGCAATATTCCCACTTTCCTTTAATAAAAATAAACCAGTTCTTAAATCATTTACATTATGAGTATATGAACTTATCTCATCTAAAGACTCTTTATCAAAAATATTACTAACAAAAGCATACTCAATTCTCTTATCTAAAATACCTTTCACTTCTGTTAAATTATATGCTCTAAAATCTAAATTTTCTAAAGTTAATCTAGATCTTAATCTATTGTCTAATTTAATCAACCATTCTTTATTATTTGTAATAAATATTAGTGTTTTATTATAAATTTGTTCTAAAACCATGTAGATCACAGAAATATCTTCTATCTTATCACATTCATCAAAACAAATAACAGCAGATTTCCTATTTAATTTTTTTTTAATTTCATCAAATAATTCATTAGTAGTCTTATTATGTGTAAATTTATATCCAATAGCATCACATATATCTAAAGCAATTCTATGACTACTAGAGTCCTTCCAACAATTAATATAAATAGGTTTAACCTCTTCATCAAAACCATCATCTTCCAATTCTTTAAAAACAGCTTTTACAGCTAAAGTCTTTCCAATTCCTGGGCTTCCAGAAATAACAATATTTTTCCCATTTCTATTATGGAATAATGGTTTTATACATTCTGCAATATATTTTTGTTCATTTTCTCTGTATTGAATTATTGGAGGAAAGAAACTAATATCTAAAGCTAAGTGATTCTTAAATATAGATTCATCTCCTTTTAAAAAATCTCTATTAAATAAATCTGGCATTTTACAATATTTAAATTAACAAATCTTTTATACATTATTGTATTTTAGAATATACTTTAAACAAAACTTTTTTTACGTTAAATATATAAATTAATATGATTTAACAATAGTATGGAAGTTAAAGTAATTTTAGAAAAACAAAAAGAAGGCGGTTACACAGTTTACGCTCCTTCATTATCAGGTTGTATTTCTCAAGGTGAGACAAAAGAAGAATCTCTAAAGAATATAAAAGAAGCTATAGAGTTATACTTAGAAGTTGATGAAAATGAAATAATTGTATATGAAGGGGAGATTGCTGAAATTATAGTATGAAGCTTCCACAAATTTCTGGAAAAGATTTGATTAAAATTCTACGTAGAAATGGTTTTGTTGTTGTAAGACAGAAAGGATCACATATAAGATTAGAGAAAAATACTGAAAAAGAAACTATTAAGATTACAGTACCAAATCATAAAACTATAAAAAAAGGAACATTAAATCAGATTATAAAAGTATCAGGGTTAAAAGAAGAAGATTTGATATAAAATGAAAAAAACTCAAAGCGCAGGTGGAATTGTTCTTTCTAGTAAAGGATTAATCTTAGTTGTAAATCAAAAAGGAACTTCTTGGTCTTTACCAAAAGGACATATTGAAAATAATGAAACTCCAATAGAAGCAGCAAAAAGAGAGATCTATGAAGAATCTGGAATAAACGAGCTAGAATTAATAAAAGAATTATCAACATACCAAAGACATAAGATAGGACTTCGCGAAGATGAAGATAAAACAGAATTAAAAACAATTCAAATGTTCTTATTTAAAACAACCCAAGAAAACTTAAAACCAATTGACCCACACAATCCAGAAGCAAGATGGGTTCCCAAAGATAAAGTAGAAAATTTACTAACACATAAAAAAGATAAAGAATTTTTCTTAAATCATATTAATGAAATATAACAATATTATTTTAAGCTTCGATAGAATTAAATAGATAATAATTTTTATTGATGACATGAAACCAAAGTTTCTTTATCATGGAAGCAATGCATTGATTAAGGAAAAATTTCTCAAAGAAAATACACCTACGGACAAGACTTCTATTCATAATTATTTTTTTGGTGTTTACGCAACTGACAATAAGGATATAGCAAAAGGAATGGCTTTGGCTGGTTTTAGATTTACAAAAAGCTTTGGAGATTATTCTAAAAAACCATTTAAAATTATTTTTGTTAGAGGAAAACCAAAAGGAAGATTTGTATATGTGTACAAAGTTTCATCATCATCATTTATTGAAAATCCAAAAAGATCGCATCAATGGATTTCTAGGAAAAATGTTAAAATCATTAATGTTGAAAAATTTTCAGTTGATTCTTTAAAGGAGTTTTGGCGAGGGGCAACAGCAAAAGAGAAATTGTGGTACTATAAACAGAAATCTAAAAGTTCAAGATAAATGGACATAAGAGTAAATATACACATAAAAAAGATAAAGAATTTTTCTTAAATCATATTAGTGAAATTTAAAGCTTTGTTATTCAAAAGATATGTATTAGAAAACTTAATAATGTAAGGGAATTATTGTTTTAATATGACAAAAGATATTAAAAAGTGGTGGAATGAAGTATCAAAGAGTTATCAAATAGATTCAAAGATTAGAACTAAATCTGCCCACTACGGTCCATATTCTCCAGATGAAAAAAAGCTTAAATTGTTAGGAAACGTTAAAGGTAAAAAAATTTTAGAAGTTGGTTGTGGGGGTGGACAATGTTCTATTGCATTTGCAAAACAAGGAGCAAAATGTACGGGTTTAGATTTGTCAAAAGAACAACTTAAGCATGCAGAAGAACTAGCAAAAAAAGAAAAAGTTTCAGTAAAATTTCTTAAACATGATATACAGACACTTAAAGGAATTAAATCAAAAGAGTATGATATTGTTTTTACTGCTTTTGCCCTACAATATATCCCAAATCTTACAAAATGCTTCAAGGAAGTGCATCGAGTCCTAAAAAGAAATGGTTTATTTGTTCTAAGTTTAGATCACCCTTTCTTCATGGTGATAGACACAAAAACAAACAAAATTAAAAGAAGTTATTTTAAAACAGGAAAAATAGAAGAAATTGATGTTTGGCCAGATAGTAGTAAACATAAATTTGTAATTTATAGAAGAAAGATAAGTGATATCTTTAATAGTTTAACTGAAGCTAAATTTTTTGTAGAGAAAATAATAGAGCCCTTATCAAAAAATGCAAAATCATGGAAATGGGAAGAAATTTATCCAAAAGAACTAGTTAAATTAGTTGGTCCAACAATAATTTTCAAAACAAAAAAGAAATAATCCTAGCACAAATATTTGAGGTTATGAAATTTAAACTTCTTCAACACCATCTTTTGTCAATGCTAAAAATCTTATGCCAATTCCTAATTTCAATAAAGCAGACATTAACGCCATATGTTCTTTCCCAGTTCCAGAAACAAAATTCACAGCAACTTCTGATTCTTGAATTCTTTTGCCTAGTTTTTCTTTAATCTCATCTCTTAATTCAATTAAACCTTGACCCATATTAACATTTATCAATTCTGTTTTATCATTACTATTAAAATTCTCCTTCCCATAATCATTAGTTATCAAATAAATTTTAGTCCATTCTTGATCTTGCATTAATCTAGCTACATGGCCCCAAGTTCCTTTTCCAGTTGATAAACAAGCTATTAATTCTGCCATTTTCTATTTTAAAAAATCAAGATAATAGTTATAAAAGCTTTTTGGTGTTATTTCTTTTTTTCATTAAGAACTTTTTCTATTAATGGCTTCAAAGAAGAACTCAAAGCAACTCCAACAGCTATAGCTAATATTAATCCTAATGTATATAACCCAACTCTAAATATTTCAAGAAATGGAGTAACCTTAACTCCAATAGCTTCTAAAGCAGATAGTATAGTTGCATATATAAAGACAATTTCTAAAAATTTAGCTAATAAGTTATTATGATTAAATTCTATAGATCTTATTTTTCTAGATAAAACATTAGTAATAATTAATCCAATAACAATAATAAAAAATGCAATAGCTAATTTAGGAACAAAATTAATTGACAATCTTAGAATTTCATCTAATAAATAGATCTTAAAAGCAGACAATGCCTGTAAAAAGAACATTAAAATAATAACCCATTGAACCACATCAGCTACTAAATTAACTCCAGAAACCGTTCTTTTGTACAATCCTGGAGATGTTTTTCTAACCCATGGGTATATGTTAATTTTAGCTATTTTCTTAATAATAACTTTAATCAAATAACCTAAAAATACTCCTAAAAACAGTAAAAAGCCTATCTTAAGCCATTCTGTTATTCCTATTTGAGGGATTGCTATGTCTGTTATTGCCATTTTAAACTCTTATTTTACTTACTATTTTACGCTTTTTATTAGTTTCTATTTCGAATATTATATCTCTCTTCCATTCCATATATTCTTTCTGTATGTAATCTAGCTCCTTGTTAAGATAGTTCTTTATCATTTCCCTAATCACACCACCATGAGATATAATAAGGCCTTCATTAAGATTATATTTTTCTTGAAAACTTAGAACTCTATTTTCAAATTCTTCTATGGTTTCAAAGTGATCTAACGGTTGAGTCTCTTCAAAATTTCTTTCTCTTAATAATTTTGTTACTTCAAGTTTAGAACCACTTTCTTTTTGAATAGCCCTTGCAAGGTCTAAACATCTCTTCAAATCACTAGAGTATATTTTTTCTTTATAATTTCTGAAGTATCTAACTATTTTGTTAAATTGGTTTAAACCATCTTCTGTATACTTTGTTTCTTCCCAACCCGTTAATTTATATTCCTTATTATGGATTGTTTCTGGATGTCTTACCAAATATAATCTCATATAAATTTAGATTATGGAAATCCTTAAATACCTTATCTAAATATTCTCAAATATGATAACAAAATCTACAGAAGAAATAAAAGATATTTATAACAATCAAGAAAATATATTCGATTCTTGGAGAGACAAAACAAATTATTACAAGATTGTAATTGAAATTCTTTACAATGCTATGGAAAATAATATTTCTTTTCCAACTAAAGAAAGAAAAGTATTAGATGCGGCGTGTGGTCCTGGAAGAAATATAAATGCTATTTTAGGTGCTGGTGCAAAAGAAGTAACGGGGTTAGATTTAACACCAAATTTGCTAAATATAGCTAAAAAAAGATTTAAAAATAATAAGAATGTAAATTTTTCCCAACATAATTTAGAAAAAAAGTTACCTTTTGAAGACGAATCATTCGATGTTGTTGTCTGCTGCAAAGCTTTGCCCCATATAAAAAATATAGATCAAGTTTTAGGAGAATTCAAAAGAATTCTTAAAAAAAATGGGGTAATGTTTCTTGATTTTTATAGTCCTTATAGCTTCAGAAGATTATTTGCTGGTAAAAATTATTTAACATACACTAGATGGGATTCTGTCTCTAAAGTTAAAAGCTATTTGGAAAAACAGAACTTAGAAATTAAAAAAATCTACGGTCAAAACACATTTATACCTAACGAATCTTTCCTTAACACTTTTAAACTTTTTAAGTTTTTTAGATGGTTAGAAAATAAATTCACAAATTCCTTCCTAAATAAATTTTCTGGATATTACAATGTTATAATAAAAAAAGATAATTAAGTAATTTTTTCTATTTCTTTTAAGAGAGATTCAACTGATTTATCCCAAGAGTATCTTTCTGCCTCTTTCCTTGATGCTTTACTCATTTTTTCTCTTAGTTTCTTGTTTCCAACTAAAAGATTAATTTTTTCAGACATTTCTTTCTCATCATTAACTAAGAATCCAGTTTTTCCATCCTTGATTATTTCATCAGAAGCTGTAGTAATTTTCTTACCATCTGGTCTAAAGGCAATACATGGAAGACCAGAAGCCATTGCTTCCAACAAGACTAGGCCAAAGGATTCATAGATTGAAGGCAAGACGAAAATTTTGGATTCTTGTAAATATTTTAATGGATTTTTCTGTCCAAGTAATTGAATTTTATCTTTAACGTTGTTTTCTAATATTAATCTTTTGTAAGTTTTCTTCAGCTTACCATCTCCCAAGATAATGAAATTAGATCTAGATTTTTTTGCAACTGATATCAACTTGTCGATGCCTTTTCTAGGATCAAAGTTAGCTACAGTGACAACATCATATTTTTTCTTACTTTGTTTATTCGGTTTAAACTTATTTAAATTAACTCCATGAGGAATAACTATGCCTTTGACAAAATTGTATTCTTTCTGCACTTGTTTATTCAAAGATTTACTAGAACAAATTAATTTTTTGCACTTCAAGATTCCATTTCTCTCAATTTCTGATATTCTCTCAATTTCTTTTTCGTTTTTAAATCTCCCATTCTCATCCATAAATTTTATACTCATACTTCTAACTGACGGAATGATATAAATCACATTTTTAAAGTTATTAATTGCCTGTAAAAGGAATTTGTAATAACGAACTAAGATAAGGTCAAAATTATTTCTGTTTTCTTGCATAAATCCCATTATGTTTTTTTCTTCAACTCTATAAACTTTGACGTCCATTATAATTTCTTCTGTTTCATAGTTTTTTTTTTGACATAGGATAGTTACTTCATGATTTTTACATAAGATTTTTGAAACATTCTGAGAATATTGGGCTATTCCTCTTAAACCTGGGTAAACATCAGAACAAATTAGTATTCTCATTTAAAATATATCCCTTTCTTTAATTTTTCTTTAATTACTTTGCTTGCAATAAGCTTTTTTCCTTTACTTACATTGCCTTTGTGAATTCTGTACCTATATGCAAGTATGTTTAATTTTTTAAGTTTAAAACCTTTACCAATAATCTTAAACCATAAATCATAATCTTGTGATGCTACTAAATCTTCGTCAAAATGTACACTTTTAAATATTTCTCTTCTCATCATAACAGAACACCCTGGAATTAATTTCTTTCCTCTCTCGCTTAAAATTTCATAAGTTTTGATTTTCTCAAAATCTTTTCTTTTCACAGACCTTAGCATAATTTTTTTTGGATTTTCTTTAAATTCTATAGCATCTACAAATTCAAAATCTCCTTCTTCGTTAAATCTTTTCATATTTCCATAAACCAAATCTATTTTCATATTCTTCTCTAGAAATTTAGTTTCTTCTTCTAACATATTGGACATATAGATATCATCCCCATCTAGAAAAGTAATATATTTTCCTTTAGAATTCTTAATTCCTGTGTTTAATGCTCCTGCTCTATATTTGTTTTCATTATGATTTATTAATTTAATTCTTTTGTTTTTCTTGCAATAATTTTGAGATATTTTCTTAGTGTTATCAGTTGATGCATCATTCACAATAACTAACTCCCAATCCACAAAAGTCTGATTTATAACAGAGTTTATCGCTTCAGAAATATGTTTTTCTTCATTATACACAGGCATTATTATTGATACTTTTACCATTTTACTCTAAGTGCATTAAAACATCTGAAAGGCTTGAAATAATTTTACATTTTTCTTTTAACTTTATTGGTGAATTCTCAAAACAAAAAGCTACATCCACTTCATTAGCTAAATATTCAAACCCGGCTCTGCTAGCAACTAAAACACAATCTTTTAGTTCAAGATCATTTTTCTTAGCTATTTTTTTCACATAATACAAAATATTTTCTCCACTCTCTGTAGAATTTATCCTTTTTACAGTATTAAAGTACTCTAATTTAGAATCTACATTTTTAGTTGTTAATAGCGCGATTTTAATTCTTTTTTTCATTAGAGTTTCTAAAAATAATTTACAATCTTCCTTTAAATCAAAACCCCTAAATAATATTCCTTCTGAAAAAATAATTAATTTATGTTTATTGTAAAATAATCCAGATTTTCTTAACATAGTTTCCATAACTTCTCCAGACATTTTTGCAATCTCTTCGTCAGGACTTTTTTTATGAACTAATTCCCCTATATTTATCTCAACTACTCTTTGTCCTTGTTCTATTGCATCTAAGAAAATAGCAATGTCAATTCCCCATTTTGGTTCTATTGTTATATCTTTCAAAAAAGATTTTCTTCCTGCAAATTGTCCACTTATCGGTTGTTTAAATTTTTGATCTGGGTAAAGAACTTTCATCATAGGTTTAACAGCAAATTCTGTAACTCTACCTCTACTTCTTGTAAATGAAGCTTTTGTAAAATCAGCTTTATTTTTCAAGATAGGTAATATTAATGCTCTTATTTTTTTATCTGTAATATTCTTCAAATCAGCATCTAAAAATAATATAATCTCTCCAGAAGCATGTGCTATTCCTGTTTTCAAAGCTTCTCCCTTACCCAAATTTTCATGATGGCTAACTACTTCAACACCTAAATTTCTAGAGATTTCTCCAGTTTTATCTTTACTTCCATCATCCACAACTATAATTTCTTCTATTTCTTTTACTAATTGAGCTTGTTTTATTACATAAGAAAGAGTCTTTTCTTCATTAAATGCAGGAATAACTAAACTAACCTTCTTTTCGCCAATTTCAAGCAAAGAAGACATAAAATCTCCAATTCCTTTTGCTATCGATTTAACCTTAATATCTTTTACCATTATATTAAAATCATCAAATTTCACTATAAAAAGTGAATTTATAGCTTTCTAAACGTAAACTACAGAAGGTTGTGATAATCTTATAAAATTATGTTTTTAACTAAATAACAAAATTAATAAGCAACTTCTAATTATTTAAAGATATGAAGAGAATCTTGTTTTTAACCCTAATTTTAGCTATTTTCTTAATTTCTAGTGTAAATGCTGCTAACATTGATATAATAACACCAAAAGACGATTATCTAGCAAAAGAGACATTTCAAGCAGAAATTATTCTAAATATAGATTCTTTAAGCAAGATTTCAACAAATAATTTAAAACTAATCAATGAAACTAATTCAATAATTCCAGTACAATACTTTTTAGAACAATTAACAAATAAACACTATTTTATCTATTTTAACTTACCAAACATAGATCAAGGAATCTATAAATTTCAACTAGATAATATTCAATATAAGTTAGATAATTCCCTTAAAATAGAATCTCCATTTAAAGAATTTAACATAAAAAAACTAAATCCTGGATTTGACTATTTACTAGAAAATCAAAATTCTGATGGTTCTTTTAATTCAATTTCGGAAACAGCTTTAGCTTCCTTGGCGTTAAAAAATATTTATCCTTCTCAAGCTAAAAAATCATTAAATTACTTAGAAAATAATCAAGATCCTTTAGGTTGTTATCCAAAAGGAAATTGTAATATAAAAGACACTTCTTTTGCTCTACTTTCTTTACATAATTTTAACAAAGATACTACAAAAATAACAAATTGGTTATTAGGTGCACAAAATAATTTTGATATTGGTTCTTGGACCTTAACATTAAACTCTGGAAGTTCCTGTTTAGTAAATAATCAAAACTATCAAACTTCTCAATCAATAGATATAAATGTAAATACTGAAAATTTAATAATATCTTGTGATGCAGAAACAGAAATAACATTAAAACATTCTTTCCTAGGAAACGTAAAAACAATTCAACAATTACAAGCTACTGAAGCAAATATAACAATTGACAATTCTCAATGCTTTGGAAAAAATTACAAATCTGAATGTGATTATGAATCTACTTCTTTAGCTCTTTATTCTTTAAAACAAACTGGAAATACAATAACAACAAATTATCTCCAAGAAAATCCTTCAGATACAAAAACTCTAGATCAAGCTTTTTTAAATTTATTAAACAATAATCAATATTCAAAAGATTGGTTAGAAAATAATTTAATAACTAATCAAAACGCATGGTCCCTTTCCTCAGTTTCAATATCTCAAACCCCAGATGTTTACTCGACTATATTTGCAACACTTTCATTAAAAGATACAGAACAATATGAAAAATCTATAAAATACTTAGAAAAGCAAACAACGAATAATATTTTAAATTCTGCTTTAATTTTACATCTTTTCTTAGCTGATCAACAAAAAGAACCAATAATTTCTATATTCCCTGCATTCATTAATAAAAAAGGATCATTTGATTTAATTATAAAAAACGAAAATAATATTCCTACTTTAGTAAAAGTAAATTCTCCAAACTTTACAAACATTCCAGCTAGTTTCACATTAGAAAACACAAAAGTATTTTCAGTAAATGTTCCTAAAACCTCTAAAGATTTTAATATAGAAATAGATTATGGAAATAATTCTTACTCAATATCTGTAATAACTGGAAACTTAACTCAAGGCTCCAACGGAATAAAACCATTAATTCAACCACCAGAAAATTCAATCTTAATCTTAACAAAAGACCTTTCTGAAAAAACTTCATTAATTGCAACCTTACTCAAGGAAGATGAAATAACTGATGATTTAAGAATAAAAAATAATTGGGACTTTATCTTAAATAACATAAAAATAGAATTAACAGGAAATTTAGCAGAAATAATAGAACTTGAAAAATACAATTATAACACAATACAACCAAACGAGATATTAAAACAGAAAATAATTATTAATAAGAATAAAAATTCTCTAGGATTATTTGAAGGGGAATTAATTATAACAACAGATGAACTAACTCTAACATCATTACCAATATCTTTAACATTTACAGAAGATGAATCTAAAGTTGATACTCTTGAAGATAATGATAAAGATGAAATTAACGAAACTGAAGAAGATAATGGACCTACAGAAGATGATGATAAAATTTCTCCATGGATATGGTTAATACCTTTCTTTATTTTAGTAACAATCGGTATAATAATTTTTATATATTCAAGAGGACCTAAAAATAATACATTTAATAAATATATAGAAGGTATAAAAAAGAAATGATAAAAATGACTTTAAGGATAATTTTTGTACTTGCGTTTATTATGTTCATAACAGCTCTAATTATAGATACAACAAATAATAGAACTCTAGAAAAACCATTTAACGATTTAGTTGATAAAGTAGTTTACAATGCTCAACCTTATCCCAAAGATAGAGTAAAAGAAGAACAGATAAGAATTTACGAAGATAGAATTGTTATTAATGTTGCAGATGCTAAATACGCGTCCTTTGCAGATACCCATTCCCAAGAACCATTTTTTGGAGAAGGTTCTAATGCAATTCAAATAGCTCCTGAATCTCCTCAAGATATTCAATTAGGAGATGTTATAACCTATAGATCTACAGATTCTGGAAGTTTAATCATCCATAGAGTAATAAGTATTAAAAATGATGAGAATGGTTTATATTACACATTAAA
>CEPZ01060644.1_pt1 | contig 16578 bp, 17 predicted proteins | sample 530461 | NCBI WGS metagenome assembly CEPZ01 (sample SAMEA2620106, study PRJEB7988) | marine metagenome | isolation source: saline water (ENVO:00002010), including | reverse complement strand
GGATCAAATAGAATCAATAGAGGGTGTATTCTCTGGAACTTTATCCTATATTTTTAATAATCTAACCGATGACTTTAAAAAAATAGTTAGTGAAGCAAAAAATAAAGGATTTACAGAACCAGACCCTAGAGATGATCTTTCGGGAATGGATGTTGCGAGAAAAATTCTAGTTCTAGCGAGAGAAATTGGTATCAAAAAAGAAATTAAAGATTTAAAGATAGAACCATTATACGATCTAAAAAAAGATGCGTTGTCTGTGGAAGAATTTATGGAATCCCTTACTGAAGAGTCTATAAAAATAAACGAAATGAGAAGGGAAGGCTATAAACTTATGTACACAGCAAAAGTTGATAGCTCAGGAGAAATTAATATTTCATTAAAAAACTATAAAGAAGGAACACCTTTTGCATCGTTAAATGGAGCGGATAACATTATTATAATAAAGTCAGCAAGATATAAGGAAAATCCTTTAATAATCAGAGGCCCTGGAGCTGGAGTAAAAGTTACAGCAGCAGGTATTTATGAAGATATTTTAGATTTGATGGAGAAATCATGAAAATATTCTCTCCTGCAACTTTAGCAAACTTTACTGTAGGTTTTGATTTTATGGGGCTTTGCCTTGATTTTGGAGATACTTTTGAAATAAATAAATTAAAAGAAGAAGAGATTCGTATCTGCTCAAACATCAATCTACCTTTAAATCCAAAAGAAAATATATGTGGTATTGTTTATTTAAAAATGAAAAAAGATTTTAGCTTAGAAGGCGGAATTTCAATAAAAATAAATAAAAAAATACCCTTAGGCTCTGGAATGGGTGGTTCCGCAACAAGTGCTGTGGCGACTGCATATGCTATAAACAAATTATATAATTTAAATTTAGAAAATAAAGATATACTATATTATTCTTCGGTTGGAGAGGGGTTAAACGGAGACGCCCATTACGACAACATAGCACCTTGCCTTTTAGGAGGATTTCAGATACTAGATAACAATAATAATTCAAAAGAGATAAAGTTCCCAAACTGGAACATCTATATATTGTATCAAGATATTTTTTTAAATACATCCGAAAGTAGGAAAAAACTTAATCCTTCAGTAAGCTTAAAAGATTACGTTAAACAATCTAAATACTTAGCAAACAGTTTAATTGCAATTCAAAACAATGATTTTAAATGTTTTAAAGATAACATGAAGGATCTTATTATTGAAGACCAAAGAAAATGCAATATTAAAAATTATGATATTCTAAAAGAATTTCTAAATGACAATAATATGGTAATGAATATCTCGGGGTCAGGCCCGTCCATATTTATAATTTCAGAAAAAGATGAGGAAGAAAAAATAAAAAAATTTACAAAAGAAAAAGGAATAAATTCAGTATTAATAAAAAGCTCTATAGGAAGAGGGACTTATGAAATATATTAGCACAAGAAACAAATCAGAAAAAGTATCTTTAAGCGAGGCAATTAAGTATGGATTAGCTAAAGATGGTGGGCTATTCGTGCCGGAAGAAATACCAAAAATAAAAGATATAGATAGTTTAAAGAATATTTCATATTCGGATTTTGCAGCAAAGATCCTAAAGCCTTATTTTGAAGGTGACGCGCTAGAAGAAAAATTAGAAAAAATATGTAAAGAATCATTCAATTTTGATGTCCCATTTGTGGATCTTTATGATTTCAAAATAATGGAGCTTTTCCATGGGCCAACACTAGCATTTAAAGATTTTGGTGCAAGATTCCTAGCCAATTGCTTAAATGAGACAGGAGATAAGTTCAAAATAATGGTAGCGACATCTGGAGATACGGGAGGGGCTGTAGCCTCAGCATTTAATAATAAAAAAAATATAGATGTAACGATTCTTTATCCAAATAATGGTATAAGCAAAGAGCAAGAGGATCAATTAAATTGCTGGGGAGAGAATATTCATTCTTACGCCATAGAAGGCTCTTTCGACGACTGCCAAGATTTAGTAAAAAAATCCTTTAACCTAAATATCGATAACTTGACGTCAGCAAACAGTATTAATATCGCCAGATTATTGGGTCAAATAGTGTACTATGCATATTATTCATTAAAAGAAAAGAACGTAAACTATATTATTCCCTCCGGAAATATAGGAAATTCCATGGGCTGCTTTTGGGCAAAAGAAATGGGATTCCCAATTGAAAATATTTATTTATCTTCAAACTCAAATACTCCTATTAAAGAATTTCTTAAAAATAAAGAAATTGTTTCTTTAAAGACAATAAAAACGGTAGCCAATGCTATGGATGTAGGAAAACCCTCTAATCTAGAAAGATTACAGAATCTTCCAAATTTAGATAATCACTTAAAATATGTAAAAAATTCTTCGATAAGTGACGAATTAATTTTAAATACTATAGAGCAAACTTATAAAAAATATGGCTACATTTTGGATCCTCATACCGCCACTGCAGTTGCTATGTTTAAAGAAAAATCAGAAAAAGATAAAAATTGGATGATAATAGCTACCGCTCACCCATCTAAATTTAAAGAAATTTACAGTCAAACAGGAATTAAGATAGAATCACATAAAAGCCTAGAAATACTTAAAAAATATGTAAAACAAAAAGTTGTAAAAAGCCCTAATTTATTAGAAATTACAAAAAGTTATAGAAAAGTTTGAAAAATATTTTAAAAAATATAAAATTTTTGTAAAGAAGCTAAAGTTGAGGAGAAAAACAGCCGATGTTAACTACAAAAATTGAAATTGAAAAGAATCAAACAATGTTCTCTCAAGATAGAGAAAATAATCTTAACACAATTATTGCCCCTTTTTCTATAGGGTCTTTAATAAAAAACAATAAGTTAGTACCTCTATCTAAGGTTATACTAGTGTCCGAAAAACCTGAAAAAAAAGAGACAGAAGTAGATTTACAAAATAAAGATAACTACCTTTATTTTAGAGTAAAAGAAAAAGGCGCTTTAATATTATTAGACTTCTATGTTTATACAGGAAAGAATTTCTCGTCTACAGATTATCATAAAATTAAAAAATATTTAGAAAATAATTATGTAATTATTACTGAAGCTAACGAAGTTGTGGCTCAACGAAAAATTGAAGAGATCTAATACAGCATAGAATAAAATTCTAGCTCTCTTAATATTGCCTGATAGGCTCCTTTAGAGGGCTTTTCTCTTTTAATCATTTGCATAGAAATATTTAAATCCTTACTTTCACGAATTATCGTAACAATTTTTTGATTTTTTAAAACTTGTCGTTTATTTAAAGAAAGCAACTCCTGAAGCTTAGGGTGTTCAATTTTATCTAAATTTAAATATAAATTATCTATAGATTCAAATTTATTAAGTAGCTTTGATGCTGTTTTAGGGCCTAAGCCTCTAAGGTTTTTAATGTTATCGGATTTATCACCTACCAAAGCTAAAAAATCTCTAAATTGATACGCTTCAATTCCAAACTTTTCTTTGACATAGTCCGCCTCTATTATCTTCTTTCCTTTTGAGGAAGGATTAAAAATCGTAGTTTTACTATTTAATAATTGATAAAAATCTTTGTCCCCGGATATTATCTGAGTATATCCGTACTGATAGAAAAAGGAATTTAAACACCCGATAAGATCATCAGCTTCTAGATTAGGCTTATCCAGAGTAGGCACCCCTAAAGCCATACAAAGATCTTTAATATATTTTATTTGTTCTTTTAAATCTTTTGGCATCTTTTGCCTGTTATTCTTATATTCTGGATTTATTTTTCTCCTTCCCTCCGAAGAAGTAGGAGTATCAAAGCAACAAACCATATATTGAGGATTGAAATCTCTTAAAACTTTAAGAATAAATCTTAAAAAACCAAATGTAGCATTTGTTGGGACACCTTTACTCGTTTCCCAGGGCGTCTCAGGGGTTCTTCTTAGACCATAATAAGATCTATATATGTAGTAGCTAGCATCTATAAGTACTAATTTTTTCATGAATAATATATATACTTTTTTATTAAAAAAAGTTAATAATAATAATTTACAATTATTTTAATTATTTAGAACGAAATGTATATATTTAAAGCATGAATTTAATAAAATTTCTGACCATTTTTTCTATATTGGCCTTAACTTACTATAAAAGCCTACCAATGAAAGATATTGATATAAATATCAAAGGAAAGAAGATCAATGTATATCTCGGGGATAATATATTATCTAGAAACAAAGGGTTAAAAGGAAAAGTTAAAATAAATAAAGGAATGTTATTTGTTTATACAGAAAAAGATATTAGATCTTTTTGGATGAAAGATACTAGAGAGGATCTAATAATATATTTCATTAATAGTGAAGGAATTATTTTAGAAAAGTACAAAATGATAAAAGAGTCTGAAAATATCATAAAAAGCAAGAATAAAGTAAGATATGTATTAGAAATGCCTGCAAATATGGATATATCTAAAAATTTAAAAATAGGAGAAAAAATTGTAATTTTACATTAATATTTTCTTAAATTGCAATATAAAATAAAAGTATGTTATTAAAAAGTTTCTCAAAAATTAATAAAATAGATGAATTCAAGAAGGAGTTATTGAAATACCTTTCGTCTTACGTCAGTGAGCCTTCGTTAGATGAAGGTGAAAGATCTATAGAAATAAGTGAAAATCTTAAGATATTTTATAAAGAAAGAATAAAGGAAGTAAGAAAAGATGACATCTTAATGATTGGGTTAATGTTCGATAAGCTTTATTATAAAAAATTAGCATTCTATAACTTAGTTATAGACCCATTGACAAAATTATATAATCAGAAACTAATAAAAAAAATACTAGATAGAGAAGTATATCTTATGAAAAAAAATAAGAATAACCTCGGAATTCTATTTATAGACTTAGATAATTTTAAAAATGTTAATACCAAATATGGACATCTTGCAGGAACTCAAGTCATAAAAGAAGTTGGAAAAATTCTAAAAGAAAATTCCAGGAAAAGTGATTATGTTTTTAGGTATGGGGGAGACGAATATCTAATAATACTTCCTGAGGCAAAAAAAGAAAAGATATTGGAAATAGCTGAGAGAATGAGAATGCTAATTAAAGATCATGATTTTAAATTTGAAGATCAAAATATTAAAATAACTGCTAGCTTAGGTGCAGGATCGTACTCTAACAAATATAAGGAAAATAAAGAATTTTTGCAATCGGCAGATAAAGCTTTGTATAAGTCTAAAAATAAGTCGAAAGACTGTGTAACATATATAGGAGATAAATAATGAAGAAATTAAAATTTATGAGGCCCGAAGAAGTAGAAGAAATGAATCGATTATCTAATGAAGAGCTATTAAAAAAACTTGCGGAGAAAACTCGCGAAGTGGAAGCTCATAAAAAATTAAAGAAAGATGATGTAAATATTAAGTCTTTATCTGCTGAAATTAAAAAACACAAAGATAGTCATGATTTAAAAGAAAAAATTGATGAGTTAAGTCAAGAAATTAAAGGATTAAGGAGTTCTGTGATGGAAGAAGTTTTCGAGAAAAACGAAAATCTAAAATCCCTGAGGAAAGGTTATGATGAAACAATTAAGCGGAGCAAAGAAGAATTAGATATGCTAGTCTCGATTCATTCAAAGCGCCCAAGATAAAAAAAGCCGCTTAGCGGCTTTTCATTTATTTAACAGACTTTAAAGCCTCCCGCTTCATGTCCTCAAATTTTTTATTCATTTCTTTATATTCTAACTCTTTGTTCTTTATTTCTTCAACAATCTCTTTTTCTTCTTTAACAAGAGCCTCTTTTTTTACTTCAAGACGTTTTAGCTTCTGCTCTAGCTTCTTCTTGTCAACTTTTGCCTGCTCCGCCTTTAACATTACTTTTAAAAAATCATCTTCTTTTTTATAGTGGTCTTCCATTTTTTATCCTTTCGTTTACATTTTATAAATTGTTTAAAATAAAATTATTTATTAAAAAATATAATCTTTAAATATATTAAATTCTGAGCTATTCAAATCTAAAAAGAATGAGACACCCAATTTAGACGGTCTTTTTGCTTTAAACTGTAGAGTCATATTAGCTTCTTCAGGAGTTCTTCCTCCTTTTTTTTCATTACACTTTCTACAAGATGTAATTAAATTATTCCAGGTTTTTTGATCTCCTCCCTGACAAAGAGGAATTATATGGTCAATTGTAATATTCTCTTTATTGCATACCGACAAGCAATAAGCGCAAGTATAATTGTCCCTCTTAAAGATGTTTTTATTAGATATACTTAATTTAAAAAATTTATTCTTTAAAAAGAAATGGACCTGCATTATTTTAGGAATTTTCATCTCTACAGTCATAGATCTTACTCTATTAGGGTATTCCTCAATAACAATAGCTCTTTCTGTGAACAAATAATGAATTGCTTTTTGCCAGTTAACAATCCCTATTGGTTTAAAACTATTATCTATAATTAAAGTCCTCATGATATATAAATAGACTATTTATTTCAGATAGTTAGGATTAATTAATAATTTTTTTTTATTAAATATATAAGGTTAATTTATGTTTTTGTTGAATATTTAAGAAAATTTAACAAATGATTGATATAACTCATTTAAAAATATAAGATTAATATAAGATAATTGCGTGGAGGATAAATGAAGAAAGTACTAATTATTGATGATAATGTCGAGTTGTGTCGAGACCTTAAAAGCGTATTGGAGAATAGATTAAAAAATAACAAGATAGAATTTACAAATTGTCCTGTGGAGGGATATAAGAAAAGTAAAGAAAATTATGATTTAGTGATCTCTGATTATAATATGCCGAAAATGAGTGGGAAAGTACTCTCTGAAATTTTAAAATTTGACAACCCCTCAATAAAAATTATGATGCTCTCAGGAAATCGAGAGGAAATAAATAAAAGCTCCAAAAATGTAGACATGATGGCTTTAAAAGGTGGAGATCTAGATAAATTAATAAGGAAAGTAAAAATCCTACTTAGTTAGGATGCCTGAATAATTGTTTCCGCTAATTTTTTTAGTCGACTATCATCCAAAGGGATTTGCTTGTCGTTATTGAAAGGATCAATAATTCCTTTAGCCTGAGATCCTTTCAATCCAAGCATGTCTATCATCAAAGGGTCTGATCCATAATCTGTTGTAACAAAAATAATATCTATAGATTTACTCTGGCCATCTCTAGCAAGCCGTCCTTGAAGCTGCTTATGGACGGCGGGAGACCAATCTAATTCTCCAAATATTATGGTATTACAATTTTCTTGTAATCCATTTATTCCTGCTCCAGAACGAAGACTCATTATTAAAACTTGCCCACTTCCTTCTTTAAAGGCCTTAATGTTTTCATGCTTTTTCTTTTTAGATTCAGATCCCGTATAAAGAAGAGGGCTGTACTTTTTTAATTCTTCTTTCCATACATCATAAACTCCTCTATGCCATCCAGCTAAAACGATATTTTCCCCTCTCTCAAGGAAAATTTTTGCGTAGTCAGAAACAGCTTTGGCTTTAGCCATCCCAGTTAAATATCTCATCTTAATATCTAACTCTCTAGCTGCTTGACCCTTTTCAAAGTAGTTACCTTCTAAAACTTTATGAGCTAGAGTTTTTAGAACCTCTTCTTCTTTTCTTATTGTATTATAGTCGTGAGGAACTTTCTGAATAATTTTTCTCATCTCGAAATCAGGCAGGTCTACATCAGACCTATTTCTCCTAATCATTAAATAGTTATCTCTCAAGAAAGCTCCCATTGCTGAAGGATCTTTTATGATCTTTCCTTCGCCATTATTTGTCCATTCTCTAAGGAAATCTTCCCTTCGGCCTAAACATCCAGGTTTTATTATATCCATAACATTGAAAATTTCATCTCCATAGTTAAAAATTGGGGTAGCAGATAAGCCTAAACATTTTGGAACAAATTTTGAAAGTATTTTTGCTCCAGCATATTTATTAGACTCTATCCGTCTAAGTTGCTGTATCTCATCATAAGCAACCATTTTTAAGTTAACTTTTCTTAAACGATTCGCCCAGTCATAAAGCATATTGTATTTTGTAATGTAGATATCTGCAGGAGGTAAATCGTAGTCTTTTTTCTGATCAATTAAGTGAACTCTCAGGTTAGTAAACTTATTAACTTCTTCTTTCCATTGATAGAGAAGATGAGGTTCAACAACAATTAAAGCAGGTAAAAAATTAGGATTAGAAGCTGAAGCAATAGTAACAACGGTCTTACCTAGTCCTACATCATCACCGACTAAAAGATTTCCTGTTTGATGAAACAGTGCCACAGCTTTTTCTTGGTAATCTCTTATCTTAAAGTGATTATGGATTTGAGTCGTTACAGAATCATAATTGTTTTGAAGAATTTCTTCTAGTCTTTTCTCTTTTTCTTCGGCCACTAGTAATTGCTTTTTAAGATAAATAAAATCTTTTATTTCTATATTCAAGGGGTATCTCTGCATAAACCAGTAAATATCTTGTACATTATTTAATAGATTAGGTATTTTAATAGGTAAGGATCTAGACTTGTTTATGGACTCAAAGATTAATTTTAATTTAATCATTACATGAGGAGCTAATTGAGTAATAACCCAATCGTTAGTTTTGGAGTCAAAATGTATTTTCCCGTATTTTTTTTTCACTTTTTTATAAATAGGCAATAGAGAAAGGAATGAAAAAAACGTCCTTACCTTCAATTTTTGAAGGTAATCCCATAGATTTATTAGTTATTAAGACTATCTGATCAATATCGTCAAATTTACAGTATCTTTCTAGCTGTTTATATATTTTAAGTGAAGATCCTTTAACTTTTAGCTCAATACCTATTCTTTCATCAGGCAAGTAGAAATCTATTATATTCTTATTGTTCAGTCTATATTCTCGATGAAAATTTATATTATGATTCAAAAATAGGATTTCTAATTCAGACTGAGCTAATTTCTCGCTCTGTAAAGAGAATTGATTATTAAATACTATGTCTTTTATTCTTTGAATTATCATGATTAAATCCTTAAAAATCTAAATCTTTACTTTCCCATCCGTAGTCAATACTAATTTCCTCGTCTTCCGAGATATCTTTAATTGCAATAATTTTTATATAATGCTTTGTCACGACAAATCTTGCATTAGGGTTCGATGAATGATTATATAAAGAGCAGTGACCCAAGCCAAGATAGTAATTGTCTTGATCGTCCGCATAAATATAATTTCCTAAAAAAGTATTTTCTAAAGAAAACTTATCTTTTTCTGGAATTAGGAGGGATGGGCTCTTTTCTATAAGCTCACCTTTTTTTATAGGCACAGAGGAGAAAACGCCTCTCCCTTTTTTTATGATTTTCTTTATATACAACATTTCTTCTAATAAATGCAAATTTTGGAGTTTTTTAATGTAATTATTTTATAGCTACGTAAACAATTGTAATTACAGTTTAATTTTATGTTTTTAAAATTCTAATAAATTTTAATGGGGGATATTTAGAAGATATAATGTTTAATTCGTAAAAATTCTTTAAAATAGCAAATTGTCTATTTATAACTTATGAGAAGTTATTTATTATGGGAAAAATATGCGCTAGACAGAGAAAGACTCTTATTCTTAGATGAAGAGGGTGAGACAGAAGTTTTTCTAGATTATAAAATATCTGAAGAATCAGAAGATTTTGATGCTCATAATGAGGCAGGAAATTTAAATTCTTATGATTTAGAATCATCAATAAAAGTAAATGATCTAATAGTTTACAATAAAAAAGAGGAAGATGTAACAGAATTCATTTCTGAAGACGGGCTTGTTCTAATAAAAGAACATATTATCTCAAATTATCTATAAAAACAATAATTTACAATAAAAATAAGTTCTATTAAAATAGAAAAACAATAAAAATTCTTCTATTTATATGATGTAGGAGTATTTTATGAAATATTTATTTTTATTATTAGTTTTGACATGTCAATCTTTTTCAGCATCAATTACATCTTCTGAATCTACAATTAATCTTTCAGCGGGAGAGGAAAGCTTAGACATATCAGTTCAAATTGAAGCCGAATCAGATAAGGATGTAAAAATTGCCTTAATTCAGCTAGGAGATTTCCTAGAGGGTACAGTAGGGAAGAGTAATTGCCCTATCAATTTAGAAAAAGGAACTAGCTGTTCATTCGACGTAAAACTAGGAGCCGAGGCTTCATCTGGATATAAATATATTAAAGTTATGGGGTTTGAAGGGTCAGATCTATTAAGCCAAAAGTTCTTCTCAAAAAAGTTAAAAATAAAATTGAACAGGATTGAAGATCTTCAAAAAATTGAATTTAGCCAATCTACTCTTAATTTTGGAGATATGGCGAAAAATGAAAAAAAATCTTCATATGTAAGAATTAGGAATATTGGAGAACAAGATTCTCAGCCTTTAAATAATTTCAAGAAACAACTTAAAAGTCCGTTCAAAGTATCCCTAGACTTATGCTCAGGGAAAGTTCTAAAAAAAGGCTCAAGCTGCTTAATGAAAATTGAAGCCAATACTTCAGGATTATTCGGCGGAACATATGAGCAAAAAATTGAAGCTATTCCAAGCAACATAATCAATAAAAAAATATCATTAGATTTAAGCCTTAATGTTACTGGGCCGACAACTGAAACTAAAAGTCTTTCATTGAGTCTTAATAATGATGGCCAGACTGTAAATCCAAGCACATTAAACGCAAATGCAGAATTAAGAGATATTATCTGCCTTAGTGGAGAGTGTGTACTGACAACAGTTCTACAGCCAGAGGGGGGTCAAACTTCTTTCGATATCACATTGAGATATAAGGATAATTCTTTCGGTCAAGATATTGGTTCTGTTGGATCTCTAACTATTACATCTTTAGATGGAGACTTAGGGTCAGAAAATACTATCGGGGAAGAGAAAGAAATTCTAAATGCTATCACTTTTACTAATAGCTCAGGAGTGTCAGTTCCAGGGCCTTTTCAAGTAAAAGAAATCTCGACATCAGGATTAATTTTAAATGAAATTTCAAGTAATTGTAAAGATAAAGAAGAGTTGATTGATGGAGATAATTGCTCATTCAATCTAACAATTCTTCCTAGAGAAGAAAATTTTTCACTAGAAGTAAAGGCCTTGTCTTTAAGCACAAATCAAGAGCTAAATGCAACGTTTTCAGGTTCTAGCCCTGTAATTACAGATGGTGAAGTTATTACTGAACCTGTGGATACTTTTGGCCCTATATCGCTAACAGAGTATCCTCTCGCCTATGATCTTATCAATTCTACATCATTTGTGAGACATTCGAGACCTAAAGAGGTTAATGGAACTCTTTATTTCATCGCTTATACCCCTTTTCACGGTACAGATTTTTTTAAGGTAAACGAAAACGGAAAGATAGTTGCAATGAGAGCAGGATTACCTCAAACAAGAAAGTCTGATTATGGATTAGGTAGTGCTTGGGATTGGCTTGTTTCTGGTGATAAGATTTTTATGGTTTATGATTTTTATAATAATCATGGCCAAGAGGTTTATGTATACAATACCACTTCAAATGAATTTTATATGTTGGGAGATTTCTGGCCTGGAGAATCCTCAGGGGTTCAACATAACTATTTAGCAGAATTAAACGGAAAAGTATATTTTAAAGGAAAAGACTCTAGTGGCCCTTCATTATGGGAATCAGACGGGACTATTGAAGGGACTTCTAAGATATTGGATTTAAGTATAGATCTGGACAATTTATATTCAGGGAAAGATTATCTATTTGCTACAGCAATTTCTCCAACCTTATCAAAGACAGTTCCATTTAGAATCAGTTTCGATCAATCTGGAAACGCTAGCCTACAAGAATTCTCAAGTCCAGATTTAGATAATTACTTTTCAAATGGAGGGACTGTTTTTCAAAATGCAGACAATGGTCATATACAAGGAGGCCGATATTTATTAATCTATGAAAATAAAATAGCAATGAGATCAAGCTCTAGCACAATAAAGACGGGTATTGCTATTTTTGATATGGAAAATAATACTGTAGACTTCCAACATATCAATCCAGCAGGGTACAATAAAATATTAAAATGGACGATTAATAAAGAAATGGTTTATGTTTATTATGAAGATCAGGATACATATAGAGATTTCTTAAGTTTTGATTTATCAACGGCGAATAATGAAAAAGAAAAATTATTCATCTATGCTTATAATGAAGCTGAGTACATGATAAATGTAGATAAAATATTTAAAGTCCCTCATACTTCAGAGATTATTGCACATATGGACAAGGGTAACTCTCAAGGAAGAGAATTTAACTTAATCGGAAAAGATTACCATTCGGAATATGTATTTACAAATGGAGTAGATGATTACACCGTTTACAATATTCATTTTCTTGATAATTCTTTAGAGAATGTTGTGACAATGGTTAACCATCAGACAATAAAAGGTCTAATTAAAATTAATCTCCTAACGGGGCAGTATACTCAATTAGCAAACCATAAAGATTCGTCCTCAGGTAGATATTTAAATTATTCAGATCAAATATCTATAGTTAATGGAAAAGTTATAGTCACAGCAATCGACCCGACAATGGGATTATATGCTTTAAGTAGTGATGGATTAAGTAGCTCTAATAATGTTTTAGATAAGCTACAAATAGCACCGGCTAAGGATTTGGATAGTGAATTAGCTATTCTAAATGGTGAAGCTTATTTTTCTGCAGACTCAGAAGAGTTTTACAGTATAATGAAGTTGGAGAATAGAGCTTTACTAAAAACAAATTCAAATTCAACAGATGCTATAAATCATGAATCCTTAGGTAATTATAGGAATTTTGAAGATCTTGTTTCTTACAATGGAAGTCTATTCTTTTTTGATATAGACACTAGCGCAAGTCAGTATAAGATTTTAAGCTTTGATGGAACAAATTATCAAGACATTCTTACTTTGTCGAACACATTTACAGGATCTAAAAGAATTCAGAAAATGAATGATAAACTATACATATTTTCCAGTGATTCTCTTCTTAAAGAATATAATGGAAGTTCATTTGTTGATCATAGCTTAAAATTATCCGAAAGATCCACATTAATGAACATAAACGAAAATACTTTCGTTTTAAATTTTGTAGGTAATTCTTCAAATCAATACACTACAGGATTTAATTATGGTATATGTTTAGATTTTATTGGAGATTACCAAACTTGCGACTATTGCTCAAGCAATTCAGGATCTGACTCTAGTTGTGGAGAAATGATGCATCAATATATGGACTATTATGGTATAAATTTAAATATGGATGAAATAGCCCTATTAGATTTTCAGGCTTGTACTCAAGCATTTCCTTACAACCAGTGTGATGACGCAAGGGTATCCATCACCAGTGATGTCTGGGATTATGATAGCCAAGAGGCTATATATCTTGCGTTTGAAACAGATAATTATAATCTTTCCTCAGTTTATTTCGATTCAAATCAGAATTTCAAGATCACTAATCTGTCTGATCATAATGATGAGATCGATTTTACAGATACGATATCTGCAAATGATAATCTATCTTTCTATTATCTAGGAGATATAGGGAATGATTTATACTTTAGTTATACGATATATAAAGCTAGTAATGGATCAAGAATGTTCAAAACAGTAAAAGTAGACAAAAATACTAAAGCTGTGACGGAAATCTCCAATACTGATTCGGCTCCTTTGAATTTTGACAAACATACGTCTCCATCAATAGATATGGGAGAACAGATTGTCTTCGCTGCAATAAATGATTCAGGGTTAAATAATCTTCACGGGAAATACTTTTTAATTAACTCAGAGGGAATGGAAGAAATTAGTTTACCTGGAAAAATACTATTTGACGATGTTCAAAGAGGATACTCCGAAAAGAGTTACTATATGGGTAAAAAAGGAGATTACGTATACTTAAGAGGTGAAGATAATAGTACTACAGGGGTTGAGCTATATAAATATCATCCGGCGAATAAAACTCTAGAAAAATTTGATATTTATCCTGGAGCTGGAGGTTCAAGTCCTATGAATTTTTATGAAGCAAAAGGTCAGTTGTTTTTCGTTGCTAGCTCTCCTTCTGAAGGAGCGGAGCTTTGGAGAATTAATGAATCTAATGAGCCAGAAATTGCTTTAGACATAGTTCCTGGACCAGAAGATTCCCTGCCTAATTACCTTAATTACGATGAAGGTAGCGATAAAATATTTTTTATCTATTCAAAAGATAGTAAATTTAGTATAGGAAATATAGAATTTTAAAATAAGAACTCTGCTACCATAGAGCCAACATTGGGGGTTTTATGGTAGTAACTAGACATTTTGAAGAGAGAATGATGCAAAGAAACATTTCGGGAGATGAGGTGATTCGAACATTGGAGAAACCGGATTTCACTTATGAATCGAGTCACTCAGGAAACAAAATGGTTTATCAAAGAGGATCAATTTCTATTGTCATTGATGAAAGGTCAAAAACTTTAATTACGGTTTGGAAAAATATTTAAACTGGCTCATTAAGGTGGAGTTCAAAAGAGGGGTTAAATCCCTCTTTTTTTGTAAATTTTGTGTTTTTTATTTTTGTTTTTCTTTGAATTTGGTATTTCTTTGTATATAATAGTATATAAGGAAGCTTTTTGGAATCAAAAAAAATAATACTAGACGAAGAAATGGAAAAGAAGATGAGAATTTTAATTAGGCAAGCTATCTTGAAAATGAGAAAGGGAAATAAGTGAATAATAAATCTAGAACAAAACAGGTAATAATAATTAGGGATGATTTAGACATTAATGTTGGAAAAGTCGCAGCTCAAGCAGCTCATGCATCTTTAGGTGTGTTATTAGGAAAAGATATGTCAAAATACCCAACTGAAATTATAGCTCATATTACTCCGGAAGAAAGTGAGTGGCTTAAAGATGATTTTACAAAAGTAGTATTGAAAGCATCCAAAGGTGAGATTTTACAAATATATGATCAAGCTATAAAATTAGGGCTAAATTGCTGTAAAATTGTAGATTCGGGATACACTTTCTTTAATGGGGAGGAAACACTAACATCTATTAGCCTTGGCCCAAATTATAATGAGAAAATTGATGAATTAACAAAGAATTTAAAGCTATATCAAGAAACTCCAAAAGAAGAGAGAATGAGAAAGATCCTAGAAAAAATTTACAAAGAAGAGAATTCCTCTCACAAAGAAGAAATAAAAGAAATTTTATGGAATAAAAAATAAAAAAAGAGATATATTATTTTTATGATGAACTTATTAATTTTAACAATGCTATTATTATCAATATTTTTATTTGCAGCTTCTTATGTCGTGACATCTTGCTGCGTGGGAATTGTCTTATTAAACATTATAGGATTCCTTCCTCAAGAAAAGAAGCCTCTATAAAACAAGTAAAATATTGATGATAAATTAATTAAAAAAATATCTAAAATATGAAGGTTGAATAAAAACTATTTAAAGTTTTTAAGTAATATTACCTATTTATTTTAATATCTTTATAATGATTAAGGTAAGAGATTAATAATATGATTATAGATTTCAAAAATAAAAATATTAAATTTGAAGGAAAAAGTTTAATCGTCGAACAAACTGAACAGCAACACCTACCGGGCTTCCAGACATCGATTACGATGCGGAAACTTCTGATTTTGTAAATGCAAGAGATGAGATTAAAAATTACTGTAGAGAAAAATATGGTAATGATCATGTTGCTTTACTTGGAACTTATATGTCCTTACAGTTAAAAGGAACAGTTAAAGATGTTTGTAGACAGTTACACCCAGATATTCCCTTTTTAGAAATTAATAAATTAACAAAGAAATTTGATGTTCTAAGCCCATTAGATTTTAAGAGTCCTTTAAAACATTTTAAAGCAGTAATGGAAGAAGATGCAGACGTAGAGGCTTGGTTTAACCAAAGACCTCAAACAAAAAGAGCTGTTGCAGAACTTTTAGGTAATGTTAAATCTACAGGTATTCATGCCGGAGGAGTTGTTGTAACGAAAAAAGATATAAAAAGACATATTCCTCTTCATTTTGAAAGATCTCAAGGTTATTGGGTAACTCAACCAGAAATGGCTTATGTGGAATGGGCTGGTTTTATTAAGTATGACTTCTTAGGCTTAAAAACCTTATCTTATATTAGTGAATGCATGAGGTTAGTCAGAGAAAGACACGGAAAAGATTATACCTTTAAAAATATTAATTACGATGAAAAAGAAGTTCTTAATGAATTTTGTAATGGCGATGTAACCTCCTTTTTCCAGTTTGATACTCCTACAGCTAGACCATGGATTCAGTCTTTAAATGTAGTTAATAATATTACGGATTTAGCCATTGGAACATCTGCTCTTAGACCTGGACCAATGAATATGGGAATGCATGAAGAGTTACTTCAAAGAATTAATGGAGAAAAACCTGTAACTTATCTCCATAAATCTTTAGAGCCTATATTAAAAGAAACTTATGGAATCGTGATATTCCAAGAGCAAGTAATGATTATTGTAAGAGAAATCGGAGGTCTTTCTGAAGACGAATCTCTTATTGTAATGAAAGCAATGAGTAAAAAGAAATTTGATAAACTTATAGTATATAAAGATATATTTATTGATAGTGCTGTAAAAAATCATGGAATGGA
>CEPZ01079989.1_pt1 | contig 16705 bp, 9 predicted proteins | sample 530461 | NCBI WGS metagenome assembly CEPZ01 (sample SAMEA2620106, study PRJEB7988) | marine metagenome | isolation source: saline water (ENVO:00002010), including | reverse complement strand
ATTGTCGAAATACCATTATTTTCAGACAGTCCTCAGATCCGCCAGGTCCATACAGATCTGACGCGCTCTAGAGAAGCTATTCTTTTAATAGCTAATATTTTAACAGATGACTTTAGTCGTCTGAAGGACAATAATGATGGCCCGAAAAAAGATACGTAGAAATCCCGGGAAACCGAGGAACATGTATTTTAATAAAGATACTCAAGCATCGATTGAAGAATATCAGAACGAAGACGACTCAAAGAAGAGAGAGGTAGTCTATAAGGAAAAGATCCTTCCAGCTTTTGACCAATTAGCAGAGAGCTTGATTTTTGTTTACGGATTTAATTCTCCGTACGATGGGTTTCATGCGCTGAAGTCAGACTGCGTTACATTCTTATACGAGACAATTCACAAATGGGATCCTGCTCGTGGCACAAAGGCTTTTTCTTATTTTAACGTTGTAGCAAAAAATTGGTTGATTATTCGTTGTCGAAATGCGAAAAAAGAAGACAGAAGACATGTTTCGATGTCCGATCTAACAACTATGTCGTCAAGAGATAAGCACACTGTTGCAAACAGCAGTGTTGCTCCCTCCCCTCAGGAGATTATGGAATTGGGAGAACTTCGTGACAATATAGTAAGGGTTATCGATGAAATTGACAAACGTATTACGAAAGAGAATGAAAAAATCTGTGTGCAGGCCATTCGAACAGTTTTTCAGAACATTGATAATTTGGACTTTTTAAACAAGCGTGCTATTTACGTTTATGTGAGGGAAATTTCGGGATTGACATCGAAGCAGCTTTCCGTTGCGATGTCAAAGATACGAAAACATTACAAAGATATTGTGCATGATTCTCGAATCGTGGATTTGCTTTAAGGATGAATGATGGGTGATAAAGTCGAAAAAAGCTTACAGGATCTAGAGCAAACAAAGAAGAAGATGAAAGACTTCGAGGGAGTCTTAAAAAAGATAAAGCACGCTGATGAAAAGAAAAGAATACTCTGGAAAGAGATATACGACAACGCGTTGATAGATCGTCAGAATGCCCATATTCTGTTTGTTGAAGCGTATACATGTATGACGCAAAGCGCATCAGAGCATGTCAGCCTCGGGAGCACCTTGGCAAAATATTTAGAGCGTATGGGGAAGTCTAACGAGCAATTGCTGAAATTAGCAGACTTGATATCAAAATCTGAAGCTGCGCATAATGCAATAAACGCTGATGAATTATTTTCTCAAATACAGGATGAGTGATGGCAAAGGGTTCGGGAACAGATGCAGTTGCAAAGATTAATAATCCCACCAGCGATGTCGGTGATGTCGTTGAAGAAGCTGGGACAGCTGGGCCGACACAAGTTCTGCAACGCGCAGTCGTTGTGGAAGTCCTGTATGATTTAGCTTCGTTTACAGAAGAAGAATTTACCGAGCTGCAAGAGCTTGTATCTACTCCGGATTTGCTGGCTTCTGCTCCTCGAAATTCTGTGATCGCTCGTTCTGTGACAGCCGGTGCAGATAAAAGAGCGGCTGTAGAAACAGACGAAGAATCCGATGAGGAGAAGGGTACAGTAGGCATTCTGTGCTATCCATTTTTTCCTCCCCACCTGTGCTTCCCCATAAAGCCCGGGGAGCAGGTGTGGGTGATTAATGATTCGCCAGATGTGACAGCAGGGGTGTCTTATTGGATGTGCCGGATTCCAGAGCCAGACCACGTCGATGGTATCAATTACACTCACGGAGATAGGAAGTTTGTCGGATCAACAGGCGAGAAGAGTTCCTCAGAGAAGTCCGCATCGGCTCAGGGCGAGGAGTTAGACGCAGACGCTGAGATTTTTGGCTTTCCAAATGGTCCCGGCACTGAAGACGCATTTTCTTTAAACACTGAGTTGGCATACGAAGAAATCGTTAACGCGTCGCTGTCGTATCTTTCATTTATTCCCGAACCAGTTCCACGTTTTACGAAGCGCCCTGGCGATCTTGTGATTCAGGGCTCGAACAACGCTTTGATATGCCTCGGCCAAGATCGTGGATGGACCCACTCAGACAGTAGTGTTACACGTACAGATGCTGATGGTGCAGAAGCCTCTAACGCGACATTGGAAGATGGTGATACCACGCTGGATGCTTCGATAAGCACTGGCTGCATCGATATCGTTGCCGGCCGCGGTCGTTACGATTTCAGAGTCCTTGGCGGAAGTGTCGATGCGGAACCCGAGTTAACGGCTTCCAGGTCGGTTAAGAATGTTCCGCCCGAAGAAGGCGGTCGAGACGCGTATGATGAAACAAATAAAAATCCTGTTGGAGATGACACTGCCGACGTGAATCGGTTTGATACTCCAGCAGAGGGCGATCCCGACTTGGAGAACGACGCAGCGCGGCTGTACGTGGCCATGGCAATGCAAGTCGACAAAAGTTTCCACATCGATAAGGAGGGTGATACAATTCCATCTGCAATCGACAGTAACATAGCTCCTGCAGAAGATGAATCTTCTATTGAGTTTCCCGGTGCTGTTGTTGCGAAGTCTGACGAGATTCGCTTGATTGCCAGAAGAAAAGAATCAGACGATCCTGTCTCTGGTGCTCCAGAGATAAATGGCAGTATTAGATTGATCAAAGAGGGTGACACCGGTGACGACGCATGCGCTATATACCTCTTACCTGATGGCACGATTCAGATTAGCGGAAAACAGATATTGCTTGGTAGAAAATCAAGCGATCAGTCGGAGCGTTCGTCGATATACGCCATGGGAGATGGCGGGGACCCCATGGGTCCAGATGGTACCGAGCCGTGGGTAAGGTTTTCTGATCTAAAGAAGTTATTTACACAGCTGTATGAAGCGTTAGACGATTTTTGTACTACACTTCAATCTAACCAGTGTCCCCTTTGGGGACCAAACCCTCAAGTCACAGCAGCTTCTACGCAACTTCAGGCATTACTTAAAATTCATAAAACAAGAACAGAAGATTTTGATCAATTGGCATCAACTAGAATTTGGGGAGAATAATAAATGGCTGAAAAATTAGGTACAGGTCTTCAGGGCGAAACTGAATCATCGGGATTTTCGTTTAGCCTTAGTGGGGTAGCAGTAGACGAAGAAGCCGCATTAGCAGCCGCTAGCGCTGCATTGCTTGCTGCCTTTGATGAACCAACAGAAGAACAAACAGAGGCCGCGGCCGTAGCAATAGGCACCTCAGCTGCGCTTGGGCCCGCGCTAGCGCTAGCGCTTCCGCTAGCATTTGATATAGACACCCCAGAGATTGCCTTACCCGCTGCGCACGGCAGCCATGCTGAGTTTGAGGGAGATGCCGAAACTATAGCAACCTTTACAGCGGTAACAGAGGCAGCTGAAGAACAGGCTTCAATGGGTGACGCAGTATTTAACACGCTGGACCCGATTCTCAATGGCATTCCTGTTGGTGAAGACGGCTTAGTGTATAGCATTGCTGACGCTGCCATCTCCGCAGCTGGCATAACAGACAATGAAACAGTGCCGCCTATTCCGAATAATGGGACCCCGCCGATTGTACCCACGATAGCAAGAATGCAATTATTCGAAGAGATAGCATATGGCTTCCGTCGATCTGGCATGGCTGCAGGAGCGTCGGATCCCGAAGCGCCAGGAAAAATACTCGCGGCTTACATATCTCTGGCGGTTGAAAAATTTGTGAGAAGAGCGATTATCAAGGTATCGTTACCAGATGACAATTACATCAAACTGCTATCGAAATTAACGGAATTTGGTTCTGGTACTGCAAAGGTTTCAAATAGTGCATCTGTATTGGCCGCCGAGGTTGTGCCAGCTGATCCCAGTGTTGCCCCCTACGTGGGCTCTTACGCATTTGATCCAGCCGATCTAATGCTTGGGGTGGATGTTGTTCCATTACTAAATTTTTATGGTGGAATAGGAAGACTGAAGGACTACGGCGATAATTTTGAGCATCCAGACTACGTAGCCGACGGCGCTGAGGCTAAGATGGTAAACATGGATTCTGTCTTAATGATGTTAGAAAATGGAATAAACTTCGTCTAGCGTGGTGAATTTATTGAAGTTGATAATTAACCTCAGGTGGTCGTATGGCGTTGGTTAAATTAGGCGATAAGAAAGTTTACTCTTTTAAGTCTGTCGGTGAGCAGACAGAAGAGCGCGCTCTTCAAAAGAAGTCATTTAAAAGGAACATTCCTTTTGGAATTAAAACTCCAGTAGCGCTATCCAGCGAGGGAACCGAATTCATTAAAATGAATTACACTATGGCTGATCAAGTGGGAGACAATTTTAAAAATATGATTCTCACGAACCATGGCGAGAGGTTGGGGTTCCCTGACTTTGGCGCAAATTTAATGGAGCTTGCGTTTGAGCTTCAGTCAGAAGCTGGTCAAACGGAAGCAATAAATAGGATAAGCTTGGCCGTTGGGAAGTATATGCCCTACCTAATCCCATCGACATTTGAACCCATCACAGAGTATTTTGACAATAAAACTGTCGCAAAAGTCGGTGTTAGAATCACCTATAGCGTCCCAAAATTGAGTGTGAAGGATAAAGTGCTCGAAGTAATAATCTATAGCGCGAGTTGACAATGGCATCAGATATTAAAAAAGAATTAAAAAAAGAACTACAACGAAGTTACCTTGCGAAAGATTTCAATTCTTTTCGAACAGAGCTGCTGACCCATGCAAGGGTCTATTTTCCCGATCGTATAAGGGATTTTACCGAAGCGAGCCTTGGAGGTCTCTTGCTTGATATGGCTGCATTTGTTGGTGATTCAATGGCATTTTATTTGGACCATCAATTTAATGAGTTAAATTGGGCCACTGCCATTGAGAGCAAGAATGTTCAGAAGCACCTTAAAAATGCGGGGGTGAAAGTTCGCGGTGCAGCGCCCTCTGTTTGTGAAGTCACATTTTATTTTGAGATACCAGCGGAGCTTGTAGGTACAGAATACGAGCCATCTCCGTCATTACTCCCAAAAGTTGGACAAGGAACGAAGCTCGCTTCGGCAAAGGGCATCCCGTTTTCTCTAGTTGAAGATTTAGATTTCACTGAAAAAGACTATCTTGGAAACTATATGTACGATGCAGTCCTCGTTGAGACCGATGACTCTGGAAACCCTTCGAGCTATGTCGTTACTCGCATAGGGATTTGCTTGTCAGGGGAAGAGAAGACAGAGTCGATTAAAATTCCAGATGTTCACAAACCATTTAGAACTTTAACGCTGGCCGCTGAAAACATAACAGAGATAATCAGTGTCAAAGACACAGAGGAAAACTCATATTATGAAGTAAACAATTTAACTCAAGACACAGTCTTTGAGGTTGTTACAAACACGACTGAGGACGCTGACCAAGTTCCGAATAATATTGAGATAATTCCCGCACCGTATCGTTTTACCACGACATATGGTTACAATACGAAATTAACAAAATTACGCTTCGGCGGCGGAGACGCTACTTCGTTAGACAACGATATTGTTCCAGATCCTGCCGAACTAGCTTTACCGTTGTATGGTAAAAAGACTTTTAGCAAATTTACCATTGACCCCAATTCACTGCTTCAAACGCACACTTTGGGGATTGCTCCAAAAAACACTACACTGAAAATAACATATCGCCACGGAGGAGGCTTAAACCATAATGTTGCTGCTGCAACAATAAAAACTGTCGATACGTTAATTTTAACTTTTGGGAACAATGCCACCGCATCAAGTGCTGCTAGCGTCCGCGCATCTGTTGATGTGTTAAACGATAATCCGGCTAGCGGCGCAGATAATGCCCCGTCACTTGAGGAGTTACGAACTCAAATCCCTGCCTCACGCCAGGCGCAGAACAGAATTATCACAAAGGAAGATTTAGTTGCGAGAATATACACTTTACCCAATAAATTTGGGCGAGTGTATCGAGTGGGTATTAGACCGAACCCAATCAATTCATTAGCTTCGCAAATTTTCGTGGTGTCCAGAGATAAAGATAAAAAATTGGGAATGACACCTGACACTTTAAAGAAGAACCTTCGAAAATATCTAAATGAATTTCGAGCCGTTAGCGATGCATTCGATATTTTGGACGCAAGGATTGTTAATTTTGCAATAAGCTTAGAAATAGTAGCGCATCCGTCTTCAAATAAAACCCAGGTCGCGCAGACTTGTCTTAAGGCACTAGCAAAAATTCTGGACACAAAGAATTTCCAGATTGACATGCCAATAGCGCTATCAGATATTACAAATGTGGTGCTAAACACACAGGGAGTAATTTCGCTGGTGGATCTCAAAGTATCTAATATCACTGGCACCACTGAAGACAGGACGTACAGCGATGTGTCATTTAACGTTGACGCAAATACGTTTCAACAGATGGTGATAGGTCCTGACGGATCGATTTTTGAATTGAAATATCCAGATAATGATATTCAGGTTTCTGTAAGGTAATTTTTTAGCATGTTTTATATTTTGACGTCCAGTGCAGACACGTACATAACAAACAAGATCATTGATAATAGTTTTAAAGCAGAAGACACAAATGTTGGTCGAGCTGCCACACTGGATCTTTTTAAGCTGTATGACGAGTCAGTCTATATTTCTGGATCAACTCGAATTACTTCATCCGTTGATGAAATCTCTCGATTGCTTGTGAAATTTAATTATGACACCTTGGTGACATTAGCGAGCTCGTCTTTGGATTTCACCCACAGCAGCTTCAAGGCAAAGTTAGAATTAACAGAGATTGAAACCGGTGCACCAGTCCCTAGAAACTTTTGGGTTGTTGCGCATCCCCTTGCTCAAGCGTTCGATGAAGGCTCTGGACGCGACGTCAATCGCTTTCTTGACGTCGATGCCGCAAACTTTTTAACTGCGTCGTATTCTTCTTCAGGCAGCCCAGTCCTCTGGAACATATCTGGCTCGGGCCGACCTGGGCCTGTCGGATCAGGTGGGATTGACTATATTACAACAGGAACGTTGGGATCTACAAAGGTAGACTATGGCGCGCCACAATATTTCAGCGATGGACCAGGAAAAATTTCGGTCGATGTGACAAAAGTACTTTCATCGTCATTGGCTGGTGATTTACCAAATTATGGATTTAGAATTTCATTTAGCGGATCATATGAAACAGATACAAAGACTAGGTTCGCCAAGCGATTCGCCGCTCGCCATGTTCGAAACAAATTGTTAGCGCCCCGAATTCTGGTCACATGGGATAATACTATAAAAGATAGTCACAAAAGCTTTGTATTTAATTCGTCTGCTAGTTTATTCTTGAAAAACACTCTTGGTGGCACAGCTAAAAATATTAGATCAGGCACCGCCGAGACAGAATTAACGGGCCAAAATTGCATACTATTAACGCTCATCAGCGGCTCAGGTGCAACAGCTACTTCTATTTACGTAACCGGATCTCAGCACACGGGCTCAGCCACAGGAGCTGGAATGACAGGCGTATACTCAGCTTCCTTTGCACTCGATAGATTTAATAGCACGTTTTTTAAGACATTAAAAAGCAGAGATGACTTAAAATTAACTGAGATCTGGTCTTCAATAGATAGGACGATTGGGTATCTAACGAGCTCGATCACTGTTAAGAAATATACAGTTGGTTCAGATAACTTCGTTAATCGAGATTTGGTATTTTCTGCCTTGAATGTACAGCCAGAATATAAACAATATTCAAGAGCAAAAATTCGCGTATTCATAGAAGACATTGATGCTGGGCTGAAAGCGAAGTCTTATAAGCTCCCGCGAAAACTAGACACAGTTGTTGTTGATAAAGTGTATTACAGGATTAGGGACATAGAGACGAATACAATAGTTGTTCCGTTCGATGACACTACGAATTCTACGATGCTATCTGTTGATTCTGCTGGAATGTATATCGACTTAATGACAGCCGGCTTACCGTTAAACAGAAATTACACAATTGATTTATTAGTGAAAGATATGGGGGTTTCTGAGGTTATAGAGCTCAATAACATTTCTTTCAGGATTACTTCTTAATGGCTACCAAGGGTCCCAAAATAAAGCGGGTTTTCGAAAACCAGCGTTTATTCACACCTAAGGTGATTCGACGATACACAAATTCTTCTGGTGTGTTAAAGAACCAAACAACAGCTGCGCTGTCTGGTGCTGCTCCCTCATCGACTACCGGCTCATTTCGATATGACCCCCCAGGGTCGCCGCTTAAATCATCCCAACAATTGCCACTGGACTTTTCGAAATTTGAAAACCATACGTTTTTTGCTTCCGCAGAGTCGAATGTTAACATTGCATTTGAGAAGATAGTAAATCAGTTTCCTTTTGACGGCACTCGTGAAGAGTATGAAAATTTTTTAGATGACCTGACAGGGTTTGAAAAGTTTGTTTTGGATTCTTTCCCAAGTTATATGGGTTATCTAACCTTCACTTCCGCTCTTACACAGTCTGTAGAAATAAAAGATAGAGCCGGCGTTCTCTTTCCATCTCTTTCAAAGATCCGTTCAGCAAAGACGGTATTAAACCCCCTTGGGAACTCTTTCTCTGTGGGTTGTCGTCTTTTCTTACCTACGATTACGAATAACAAGCAAGTAATTTTTAGTCATATGAGCGATGCGGGAGTGGGCTATGCCGCGTTTTTAGATTCAGGTACATCATCTTCAGCAACGTTAAATTTCGCAGTTATTAGCGGATCGCAACACGTTTCTGCGTCTTATTCATTGGCCAAAGGCAAATTTCATTTTTTAAATTTTATATATGATCGAAGAGCCGCTAAGCGATACGCAACTATAATGAGCGCATCAACCGAAGTCGCTAGATCGAAACGCTTTAAATTTGAATCTTTATCTACTGGTGGCGCCTCATTTTTTATTGCGACTGGCAGCGCTATGCAACTGGGGTCATCTACATTTACACCTGCTGAAACATTTAGTGGTTCGTTAGATGAGTTTAGGGTTTTTTCCGTGGCCCGAAAGCCAGCAGACATAAATTATTATGAGCAACGAACAATGTTCGCTAGAGATGATCTTAAATTATCATTTAGGTTTAACGAGCCGACGGGATCATACACAAACAACGACGTTTTATTAGACCATAGTGGAATGAGTCTGCACGCTCGTATTACGAATTTCGACAAAGCTATGCGAGCTGTTGACGAAGACAACGTACCGCCGATGTTGTTCGAGGCCTCTGTAAAGCATCCTGTTTTATTTCCGTCATATCCTGCTGTAATAACTCTTAATGAACAATTACTACTGACGGCTTCTGCGTACGATACTAATAACCCAAATTTAATAACAAAGTTAATTCCAGAACACTATTTGGACGAAGCAGCCGCGACACAGGAGATTTCTTCTGATCCTGATGGCACTCTCATGGATGGGTTGTCAACCACTACTAGTGCAAACTATAGCATTCCCGGTGGCGCCAAGCTGGGTCAACCTCAGATAATTTCTTCTCTACTTTTTGTGTGGGCGAGAGAATTTGATTTAATCAAGGTAATGATTGATCATGTCAGTAACCTTGTGTTTTCAGAATATGATAATGAAGAATCCATCGCTGATCAGCTTTTACCATCGCTCGCGCACCACTATGGATTAGAGCTCCCAAGTCTGTTCAGAAATGCAAAGATGAATCAATTTTTTGCTGGCGAAGAAGTTGTCGATGGAAAAATAACTAAAAGCCTACAGTTCGTTCAAAACGAAATTTGGCGTCGCCTGTTGACGAATATTCGTGAGATCATAATTTCAAAGGGTACGAAGCACGCCATGAAGGCAGTTTTTCGAGCGTCTGGTATAGATCCAAACAGAATATTCCGATTTGTTGAATACGGCGGCACTACGACTCAAAGGTTGGGAACCGCGAGAGAGAAAGCAACAGAAGTATCTACCTTATTAGATTTTTCAGGAAGTATGACAAATACTCCGTCTTCAGAAGATGTGCACGGCTTTTATAGCCAGAGACCTGCCCTCCAAAGCGTATTTTTATCTGCTTCTAGAGTTGAAAGGGGTGAGCCTGCAATATCTGGCCAATTTTTCAGTGGTTCAAGTAACGAGTCTCGAGACGGATTGCTCACATCTGGGAGCTGGACTATAGAAGCTCGTGTGAAATTCCCCCTCACCAGAGACCTCACTTGGGATCAAAGCTTGTTTCGTTTCCACACGACTGCTTCGACAGGAACCCCTGCCGACGACAATCCGCACCGTGTGTTATTGAATCTTGTAGCTACTCCCCCAACATCTCGAGCAGTCTATGCAGACAAAGAGGGGGAGAAACTTACGCTATATTGCCGGCCAGGCTTTAATTCAAGTGCACCGCTGCTAGCTCTGCCACTTACTGGAGCAGACATTTTTGATGGTAAGACGTGGTACATTTCTTGTGGTCGAAAGCGCTCTGAAACTATCGGTTCTTATGTGACATCCAGCTACTTCTTACGTGCCGCAAGACAAGCATATGGCGACGTAGCAGAGTATTATACAACATCGTCGTACTTCGCAGAAAACGATTATTCAGACCAACCAGGCGAAAATTTATTTCAACTTACATCGTCATTAGGCGGTCAGACTTTGAACGCTAGCGGCGCATTTCTAGCGGTTGGTACGCAATACATCCACACGGGCTCTGGCTTGCATCAATTAAATGATAATAACATAACCAACACCGCAAGAACGTCTCGCTTTGATGGTCTGTGGGGGCACTGTCGTTTTTGGTCGAGAGCTCTGGATGATGATGTGGCCAAAGAACATGTATTGAACTTCAAGTCTCTTGGGGTAAAAAATCCCCTGGTGAACTTTGGTTTCTCCACGGATGTATCTGGATCGTATGAGAAGCTTCGTCTTGACATATCAACTGATCAACCTGCGACAGAGAGTAACTCGACAGGAGGCTTGTCTTTAACAGATTTTTCCCAAAACTTCAATCCTGTTTCAGAGGGGGGGGATGGTAGCGGCGCTTCTTTACAGGGATTTGAAACTGAAAAGCGGATCATAAAACCAGAACGTTTTGACTTTAGTTTCTTGTCTCCAAATTATGATGAAATGCCAGAGCAAAACAAGGTTCGAGTTGCGGGGTTCACCCAAGGAAAGAATCTTTTTGAAATCGGTGGTAACCCCGCGCCAGTTTATGAAATCGTTAAGTCTGCTGAGCCAGTTGACGATACTAGATTTATGATCGAGTTTTCAATGATGCAAGCGCTCGATAAAGACATAATGAATATATTCGCAACGCTAGACGCTCTCGACCTCGCGATCGGTGCTCCGGAATTAATGTTCGCTGAAGAGTATCCAGACCTTGCTAGAATGAGAGAAATATATTTCAATCGTTTAACGGAGAAGATTAATTACAAAAAGCTATTTGATTTTTTCAGGTGGCTTGATGATTCATTTGATGTGATCCTCGAAAGCCTGATTCCCAGGAAAACAAATTATTTAGGGTTTAATTTCATAATTGAAGGTCACGGACTAGAACGACCAAAGGTAGCGTACGGATCTGGTGATGTCTATCTGGGAGAAAGCACTCGTCGAAATCTTAAGGGAATAATTCTGTTAAGGCAACTTGTTGGTGATATGAGGAAATTCTGATGCCGACATATAAAATAATCACCCCAAGACCGTCACAGGCTCCATATAGCTTGACAGGCTCGATGCTTGTGGGTGGTCCGCCACCGGTCGGTGAATATACAGCAACAACTGCTACAGCATTGCTCGCATGGTGGCGTTTAGACACAGATATATCATCTACTGGCGACGCCTCAGACTATAGCGGGAATGGTAACGCGGCAGTTCCGGACAGCTCTGCTAACCGACCCGATTGGCCATGGCCCTATGTTACACCATCAAGCTTGGTCCAAGCGAATTCGAATTATTTTGATGGAGACACCTCTTCGCTTTACGTAGAGTCTACCGATGTGTTATCTTTTACGGACGGCTCTGGTACTGATTCTAGTTTTACTGCTCATTTTCGATTTAACGGAACTTTTGATGAGGGTGCGAGCTCTTATTATTACTTGGCTTATAAGGGCAACAACACAACCACAACTCATGAATATGGCGCATTTCTGTGGGACGGTGACGGCGACGGTATAACAACTCTGTATATCTACTTTTGGGATTCTGCGGGTGACTACATCCGGGCCGTCACCACCGAAATTTTTTATAGCTCGGTGTGGTACGACGTTGTGGTGACTTATGGGGGTACGAACGAGGCGAGCGGAATAAAAGTATACGTTAATGGAGCTGAAACGATAGTATCAACAGGGGGTAGCGGAACCTATGATGGCATGCAGCGTAGTGGGCAAAGGCTTTATATCGGTGCTAAAAAGACATTCTACGATTTCAAAGGGTATCTTGCTGACGTTGCTCTTTGGAACATAGAATTATCGCTGACAGAAATCAAGGCGCTATACTACGCTGTCGCCGGCCCAATTTATTATACATACCGAAACTTTGATCTCATTGGTTACGGCGAGAGGCTCTCCCCCACTGGTTCGCAATACGAGATGACCCTCCAGGGCCTTGATGCACAGAAAGATGACATCTACTACCCAAGTCTCCTACCAAGGATCAGACAAGGCGCTCCGATGTCGTTATGGCGCGCCGGAGATAAGCTATCGGACAAATATTTCGACGATACATTATCCCTAAACCCAGACCCGAATGATATGCGGGGCGAAAACGATGTAAAGATAAGTCAGCGTATTAATTTCGATTGGGAGCAATTAGATTTCGGCCAGGCTCCAACAACCCAGCAGGGGATGCCGTATGTTGAGACGCAGAAGTTTAATCCTGTTGCTTACATACAATCTTCCGAAGAAACGATGTGGCCTGTGAATCTCTTCAATCTCGGCTCACTTCTTGATCATGAATTTGATGGAGTGATCGAACCGCTCGATATCAGGGCAGAAGTATTGGGCATCTCTGATAACCGTTATGAGGGTCACGCTGTTCGAGGTGGTCTAACAGGCGGCGCTTCGGAGACGTATTTTGGAAGTAAGCAGATCGTGGACGTATGGAAAGATACCGATGCAAAAGTGGCGCATTTTCTGGACGCTCCTATTAATTGGGGAACAATACCTATTGGTGCTTACTCGAATATCACTTACGAACCCGATGCACCGTTTAGAGACGTCTCATCATTTGACCTTACGAATGGTATGTTATTCTTAAACAATCCGACTAATATGAACGGGACTTTGACAACCTACACTTTAACTGCTTCTGATGGATTATTCGCCTTCTCTACCCCGACTCAGGCCCATAGTTTTCCTTCGGAATCTCCCGTGCTTTGGTGGAGGCTCAATACAGATATTGCCACTGCCGGTGGTGAAATTGATGCTAGCGGAAATGGTCACAATGCCACTGCATTCCCGGCCCCCGACTGGCCATCACCCGCTTTTTCGCCATCCTCTCTCATACAGGATAATTCAAATTATTTCGATGGTACCACCTCTGGTCTCGGCACAGCCATAGGCCTCGACGCCCTTAATTTTGGGGATTCCGGCAGCGACCAGCCCTTTACTTGGCATTTTAGATTTTATGGAGACTTCGATGAAGGAGCAGGGGTGCACTATTATTTGTGCTATAAGGGGGACTCCGATGAAACCTCAAATATAGAGTATAGGATGTATCTGTCCGATACCGTCGGCGATGGAATCTGTACATTTACGGCGAGATTCGATGACACCGCCGGCGGCGGTTATACCTACCGAGAGACCGCAGCCATCATTACCAACAATCAATGGCACAGCCTTGTGGTGGCTTATAATGGCACACGCACCGGTGCTGGTATTAAGATATATTTAGACGGACTCGATGTTTCGGGCACCTCCGGTACCTCGGGGACATATAATTCGATGCGAAATGAGGACGCCAACTTATACGTTGGAGCTAGGGCCACCTCCTGGGATTTCAAAGGGTACCTTGCCGACGTTACATTGTGGGCTGTTGAGTTGGCCCCCAACGAGGTTAGAGCGTTACACGCTGCTGCCGAGGGCACATACGCTCCTGGTCCTATTGAAGAAGACTCGTTAATATCTGCAATGCGGTTATTAAGCACCGGTTCGCAGCCGGGCATTGACCCTGCTGAAGAACATGCAAATCACGGATTTTACTTTGATAAAAATATTGGTTCAATTATATTTGGAGACTGGTAGTGTTCAATAGAAAAAAATCGCCGTTTATTCCGGACCTAGCGCGCTTTGTCGCATCAGATGGTCCCGGGACGAATGTATGGGACACATCAGACATTTGTCTTGCGCACTATCGGTTTAATGAATATGCTTCCCTGACCGACGCAAAATTTAAAGATAGGACGGGTAAGCAAGAGGGGATCTGTGTTGTAACGGGGAGCACGTCTTTAAACACGATGGCTCCAACTACTGCGGTACCCTTGAATTACGACAAATTCATGTACCCAACCACGGTTTATTCAGCTGAACTAATCCCCAACACGAGTAAGCGCGCAATTCGTCCGTATCAAAAACGTGTTCTCGATTTCTCTGCTCGTCAGCGAAAGTTTTTCCTTCAAAAGAATTTAAAGGGTGTAGATCCTGTAAGCGCATCCGGTTGTACATTCGTTTTTCGGTATTGCCTGTCGGGTGATGTACCGTACCAGGCCTTCGTCGTCAACAGCGAATTGATATTTTCTGTTTCTGAATTGAACAAAACTCAAATATCTTTTTCTGCCGAGTCTATTGCTACGGACTACATAATCAAGCTTCGCGTTTTTACCGACGCTGGCTCCACATCGATTAGCACACCGACCTTGAGCATAGGAGTGTGGTATACTGTCGTTGGCTACGTCAAAGGTGATTTTTTGAGGTTGTACCACTGGAGCCATGCTGATGGTTCTCACGATATGTGGCCTGGTGATACTGCTGTTACTGACACACCAGTAACTTTATCCGACCCACAACTTTTCATCGGATATGGCGACTATAATTCTGCCCCCAACAGCAGCTTTAGTGATGAAGATGATTGGGGTCAATTTTCTAAGCTCGGTGAGCTGGCGATATTTGATGGGTGGATACCCTCTGGGCTAGCTGAAGCAATCGCAACAGGTTGGACTACGCTTGCTCCCTCAACCTCGACAACACATACCGCACGTTTCGATCGGTACAAATCAGGAATAAACAGCAGGGGTCCCAAAACAGTCCAAAAGAAATTCGACGAAGCCCTTCGTACGTATCCATCGATTGAGAGGTCTGGCGACCAAGACAGGTTAGGGAACGAGGCCTCTGCTCCGTTTGACGATACACGAGTGCTTGTGTACACTGCATCGCAGGTTGTGTTCCCTGATATGCTTCCAAGCTCGATGTACGTGCCAAATAATGGCGATATCGAGTCTTATCACAAACCCTCGACAGACACTTCATCCTCGGAAAGGCGTATACTTGGACCGTCTGTAATTCAAAACGGAGTAATGAGCAAAGAGGTTTTTGTTATAAATCGAGCCAGTCCAAGCGCCACATACCCAGACGCTGTGAAATATGACACTTCTGCTCCGCTCTTCGGTGGAATAGATGATAAGAATAAGAGACCATTTGTTGACAATCGCCTTGACACATCTGCTGAGAGAATAAAGACTGTAGCAACAGACAAGGCGACGATGCTGGGATTCGATCAAAACTTAGGTGATAGAATTGCAATTGTCATTCCTTTAGAGACTGTAACATCACTTACGATGGGTCACATCCTTCCAGACGGTCTCCTGACAACGTCATCTGACGGGTCCGCTGCTCCAGCCGGAACGACAATCCCAAGTCCTCTTGTCACGTCTGCAAGCGTGAACAGTATCTGTTATTTCAACTTTAGCAAAAACAGATGGGAGGTGACTGGCCAGATTGCTGCAAACCAAGAAATGTCTGGGTCTCAATTCATGGCAAGCTCTTCTCTGGCTTTCGCTGGTACAACCGGGTTCTCAATTCAGCCTGACGAGGCAGACCCACTGTTACCTCTCAACGCGCGCGGCCGTCCGACAGATTGGTTTGGTTTTCCCTTTGATGAGAAATACAACGCGAATCCAGGGCAGTTACTTGACATGTCGAAATATATCTCGGCTCCATTCTTGCTTGAAAAAATGGAAGTGTCTCAGGACTTAAATCTGCTAGAATCAGGTGATGATGGTCTCGGATACGTGATGAGAGATCCTGAAAAGAACCCGAGTAATTTTCTAGCTGTATCTGCGTCTGACTCCACTGGTGTGATTCCAGATTACGCAAGAGTTGAAAGATCGAGTCAGTATCTCGTCTCCGCGTCGTGGTGTCTTGATAGCGGATATGTTAATTCAATCCATGAGACATGTCGAATGCTGCCGTTCGGCCGCTGGCGCTTGGATGATGACTTTACTTCCAATGCTACTAGTGCTCAAGCTCGTGACTGGAGCGGGAACGGCCGGGTGCCGACCTCTACCTCAGCCGGAAAACCTCTCATGACGTCCTTACTCGGCCTGTCCGTGGCCGATACGCCTTTCCCTGGGGCGTTACAAGACGCAGGCACCGATGATCTAGATGCAACCGCATCGCACTGGTGGCGAGACACCGGCGGCAACCAGACCCAACATCTTAAGCTAGGCGACGCCGCGCAGTTTAAACTGTTCATGTCTGGATCTGACGATGATGACCCCGATAACATCGCTAAGGGGATCACGTGGGACACCCGCCAGATGGTCTTTTCGATATGGTTCCGCCTCGGCTCAGCAGAGTGCTCTGACTATGGCTACGACGGAGAGAAGCGAAGGTTGTTTCAATTCGGTAAAGATGATGATGGT
>CEPZ01071541.1_pt1 | contig 16740 bp, 13 predicted proteins | sample 530461 | NCBI WGS metagenome assembly CEPZ01 (sample SAMEA2620106, study PRJEB7988) | marine metagenome | isolation source: saline water (ENVO:00002010), including | reverse complement strand
CAATGGGGGACAGACGGAGAAGCAAATGAATTAGGATTTAGTGGAGATATTACTGGAGACGCGATTGTAGATATCGGGGACTTAGGGGCCTTAGGTTTTAATTGGGGAAGTTCTACTGGAACTTGTGCTTAAAATGAAAGCAATGAGATCAGGAAGCTCTCAAGCTTTCATTTTTTATGAGGGAGAAAAACAAAAATGAAAGTTGTGAAAAAAGAGGAATTTTTATCTGAGAAGGAATTTTATATTAATGAAATGAAAGCTGGGAAGGTTTTTGTTTATGGGACTGATACGATTTATGGGATTGGTTGTAATGCTTTGTCTAGTGAAGGGGTTTTGAAGATAAGAAGGATTAAGCAGAGGGATGAGAAGCCTTTTTCAGTAATTGCTCCTTCTAAAAAATGGATTTCTGAGAATTGTTTTGTTTCTGGGATTGCTCAGAGATGGGTTGATAAGTTGCCTGGAGCCTATACTTTGATTTTGGAGTTGAATAATTGGAATGTTGTTTCTCCTGAGACGAATGGTGGGGGAAGTACTCTTGGAGTTCGGATACCGAAGCATTGGTTTAGTGATATTATTTCTGAATCTGGAGTGCCGTTTGTTACAACTTCTGTTAATTTGACAGGGCAGAAAGGTATTCAAGGGCTTTCTGATTTGAGTGAGGATATGAGAAAAGAGATTGATTATTTTGTTGATGAGGGGGTTATCGAGGGGGAGGGAAGTACTGTTGTTAAGTTGGTTGGTGATGAAGAGGAAATATTGAGATAACAATAATTTTTATAAAGGATTTGATTGTTAATGTAAGATGAGATTTAGTTTGACAAGAGCAAGAAGGAGATTGGCTGTTTATTTTGATAATTCTAGGCAGAGGTATTTTAGAAGAAGGGTTGAAAGATTAACAAGAAGTGGTGAGATACCCACAAGTGCGGATCAGGTTACTACTGCTTATTTCCCTAGAGAAGTTATTGAAGCTGGACAAAGACATATGAGGGAGAGTTATCTTAGACAAGAGGAATTAAGATGAGGGATGAAGATTTGGATGCGGGGGCTATGGCAAATATATTAGGGCCTCTTGCTGGTCTCGATTATAGAACTGCTAAGAATATGTGGTATGCTTTTCATGGAGATGAGAATAGTCATAGTGTTTCTGACAATATGAGGAATGGACATCAAGGTAGAGGTAGGGATGTTCCTCAATATACGAGAAGGCGACATAAATAATTAGATAGCTTCTAGGTATTCTTCGGCCATTGTGACGTAGGCCATGTCTTTACCTTTTGGGTCTTTTATTAGAACGTGGTATTGGCCGTTGGGGAGAAGGGTGTTGATTTCTCCAGTCATGCCTTTTTTTATGGGAGGAGCTGATTCGACGTAGTCTACTGAGTATTCGACATATTCTTGATCTGGGTCTAGAGTTAGTTTTACAGGATCATGTCTTTTGAATTTGGTTTGCATGAATTAAATTGGGAAGAAGAGTATAATTACTTTTTCTTTTTAACTGGTTTTTCTTTCGAATTTCTTTTGTCTTTTGCGAAGACGTAGATGTAGAGAATTGGTAAGATACCTATTGTGCTGAATAGGACGAAGACAACTGACCAAATTGGCTGGTTATATCTTGTGGATTTCATTACTGCGAGAATTCTCCAAATTAGATCCCAGATTGTTATTAATGTGATTATCCAAACAGGGATAGCTAATGAACCTATTGTTATTGGGTCTAATGCCATGATAGATTGAAGTAGGGATTATTTATAAAGTTTCACTTTAGTATTAATGAGAACTTTGGGTTTGTTACTCAAAAAGTAAGACGCTTTATTTTTTGAGATTTGTCTTCGATAAAAAAATTAGTATGGAAATGTTTAAATAGGAAAATGCTTTGAGGCATATATTATACAATGTATTGTGTTAGTGCAGAGACTGAACACAATATGTGGTGATTATGCCAGAGATGCTACGCATCCCTGGACAACTAAAAAACCCGGATCCTCAAAGGGTTTTTAAGTAAGTTAAAGAGGTAAAAATGGATTGTCCATATTGTTTAAATAAGGAAACAAAAGTAGTTGATAAAAGGAATTCTGATGGGATTGCGAAGAGGAGACGGGAGTGTCTTAAATGTAATAAGAGATTTAATACGTTGGAATCTTTGGAACATGTAGACCTGAGGGTTTTGAAGAAGGATGGTAGGAGAGAAGATTTCAATAGGGATAAGTTGAAGAGAGGAATTGAGAAGGCTTGTGAGAAACTGCCTGTTGAGACTGAGAAAATTAATAGGGCTGTCGCAAATATTGAAGACAACATGATTAAAAAGGGGAAAGAAGTGAAGACTGAAGATATTGGAGAGATGGTTTCTAAAGAATTGAAGAAGTTGAACAAGGTTGCTTACATAAGGTTTGCTTCTGTTTACAAAGAGTTCGTTGATTTAAATGATTTTAAACAAGAGTTGAGGACTTTGAAATAATGGCGATTGATTTTAATGGTAATGGAGATCTTAATGGTTTTAATGGGGAAGAAGAGAAGATAGTTCCGGAGGTGAAGGTGGATGTTGGTGGGAGCCCTATTGTTTTAAGCAGGCATTTTAGTTTTGCGGACAAAAACGTGTTTGAGTTCGATATTAATGGAAATAATATTAATTGGATTGAGAGTGAAGTAAGTGTTACTAATGATAAAGGCAAGGAGATTTATACACAGCCAAATGTGAGAAGACCTGATTTTTGGAGTGAGTTGGCGATTAAAGTTGTTGCAAGTAAATATTTCTGGGGAAACCAAGATAAAGGAGAAAGGGAGAGCAGTGTTGAGCAGTTAGTTGGAAGAGTTAGTAGGTTTGTTGGGAGGCAAGCTAAGAAACAAAAGTATTTTAGTGATGAGCAGGCGAAAATTCTTGAAGATGAAATTGCTGCGATTTGTTTGAATCAATTGTGTGTATTTAACAGTCCGGTTTGGTTTAATGCTGGGATACAAGAATATAATAAAGAAGCTGGAGGAGTTTCTGCTTATAAGTATGATTTGGGAAGTCAGGAAGTAGTAAAGACGCAGCAAGGTGCAGAAGTTGAAGGCAAAAGGGTTGTTGGAGAAGCTGAGGATAGTCCACAATGCAGTGCTTGTTTTATTCAAGGAGTTACGGATGATATTGAATCTATTTTGAACATCCAGGTTGCAGAGGCGAATTTATTTAAGGCAGGAAGCGGGACTGGGAGTAATAGATCTCCGTTGAGAAGTTCTAAAGAAAGGTTGACTGGAGGGGGAAGACCTTCGGGACCTGTTAGTTTCATAAAGGGGTATGATGCTTATGCAGGAATAATTAAATCTGGGGGAAAGACTAGAAGAGCGGCTAAGATGGAGATTCTGAATGTTGAACATCCTGATATTATGGAATTTATTGATGCTAAGCAGAATGAAGAAAAAAAGGCGTGGGCTTTAATTGAGCAAGGATATGATGGTGGATTGAATGGAGAGGCTTATAGTACAATTGCTTTCCAGAATTGCAATATGTCTGTCAGAGTTAATGATAATTTCATGACTGCAGTTAAAGAAGATGGAGAATGGAAAACTAAAATGGTTACGACCGGAGAAGATTGTGAGACTTTTAAGGCGAAGGAAATTATGAATCATATTGCGGAAGGGACTTGGATTTGCGGAGACCCTGGGATACAGAATGATACTATAATTAATAAGTATCATACTTGCAAGAATTCTGGGAAACAAAATGCGACTAATCCGTGTTCAGAATATTTATTTTTGGATGATACTGCTTGTAATTTGGCTTCAATTAATTTAATGAAGTTTAGAACTGCTGAGGGAGGATTTGATTTTGAAAACTTTAAAAAAGTTGTTAAGAATTTTATTATATCCATGGATTTGGCTGTTGATGGATCTAGTTATCCAACTGAAAAGATTACAGAGAGGAGTCATTTGTTTAGGACTCTTGGATTAGGTTATGCTAACTTAGGGGCTTTGTTGATGTCTTGGGGAATACCTTACGATTCTGATGAGGGAAGGGCTATTGCTGGAGCGATTACTGCTATCTTGTGCGGAGAAGCTTATAAGACAAGTGCTGAACTTGCTGGGCATGTTGGAGCTTTCCCTGAATTTGAGAATAATAGAGAGCCGATGTTGGAGGTTATTAGAATGCATAGAGAGCATGTTAAAGAAATTAATGTTCAGAAAATGCCGGAGAGTTTGAGAGAGCTTGTTAATGTTGCTTGGGATTCTTGGAGTGAGGCTCTTGATTTGGGAACTAAGAATGGGTTTAGGAATGCGCAGGTAACTGTTCTTGCTCCTACTGGGACAACAGGTTTTATGCTGGATTGTGATACGACAGGGATTGAACCGGATATTGCTCTTGTTAAATATAAAGTTCTTGCTGGAGGAGGAATGTTGAAGATTGTTAATCAGTCTGTGAAGTTGGCTTTGGGGAATTTGGGATATGATGAAGAGCAGATTAATGAAATTATTGATTATGTTGATAAAAATGATATGATTGAAGGGGCTCCGCATTTGAGAGAAGAGCATTTGGCTGTTTTTGATTGTGCTTTCAAGCCTGCAAAAGGAGAGAGGGCGATTCATTGGAAAGGTCATATTAAAATGATGGGGGCTGCTCAGCCGTTTATTTCTGGGGCGATAAGTAAGACAATTAACATGCCTGAAGATTCTAGTATTGAAGATATTGCAAATGCTTATGTTTATGCTTGGGAGCAGGGGCTTAAGGCTGTTGCGATTTATAGAGAGAATAGCAAGAGAAGTCAGCCTTTGAATACTCAGAGAACTGAAGGGGAGATTGTTAAGAAAGAGGAAGAAAAAGTTAAGTTTGGGAGCAGAGAGAAATTACCTCAGACCCATAAGAGTATGACTCACAAGTTTGAGATTGCTGGGCATAAAGGTTATATTACTGTTGGATTGTATGATGATGACAGGCCCGGAGAAATTTTTATTACGATGCATAAGCAAGGAAGTACTATTAGGGGATTGATGGATGCTTGGGCGACTTCTATGAGTTTTAATTTGCAATATGGGGCTAAAGTTAATGATTTGTTTAATAAATTTAGATATCAGAAATTTGAGCCTGCTGGTTTTGTGAAGAATATTGGGGGAGGGGATATGGAAGGAAAAGTTAAGCAGATTAAAACTGCTAGTTCGATTGTTGATTATGTTTCTCAGTTTATGTTAAATAACTTTGGAGAGGGTGTTGGAAAGACGGAGATTATGGTTGATTTGAATGAAAAAGATGAAGAGGAACAGTTGGATTTGACGAAGTTTGGTAATGATGAGGGAATTACTTGTCCTATTTGTGGGGGGCATGCTAAGAGGATTGGTAATTGTGAGATTAAATGTAATGATTGTAATAATACTACTAGAAGTGGGTGCGGTGAATAAAGATATTTCGTAAGGTTTATTAACTGAGATTTTTTATGCTCATCATGTGCGGAGATTATACGGATTTGGATTCTGAAGGGTTTGATAAATTTATTAGTGATGAGAAGGCTATTGTTTATTTTTGGGCGCCTTGGTGCGGGCCTTGTAAGGTAATGGGGCCTGAGTTTGAGAAGGCTGCTAAAGAATTGAAAGATAAAGTTGAGTTTGCAAAGGTTAATGTTGATGATAATCAGGAGTTGGCTCAGAGATTTCAGGTTATGTCTATTCCTACGACTATTTTCTTTAATGGGCCTGAGCAAGTGAATAGGGCAAATGGGGCTTTGAGTAAAGAGGAGATTGTTGAGAAGGTTGACGAGGATTTTTTTGGTAAATAGATTTATATATCGATTTTTTCTTTTAGTTTAGTAGGCAAATTGGTCCCGTAGCTCAGCCTGGTTAGAGCACTAGGCTTTTACTAATTGAAAGATTAGGAGATACCTAGGTGTCGCGGGTTCGAATCCCGTCGGGACCATGATTCGAACGTCCTAGCAGAAATCAAGATTTCCGCTGGAACTTCAACTCCAGAGGAGATTGAAGTAATCCCGTCGGGACCATCTTTAATATTGGGTTCAAAGGTGTAAGATAAGTGGAAAAACACTGATTATTCCTAATAAGTGATAAAAGCAAAAAATCGTGAGAAATAGGAAGATTTTTAAAGCCATTTTTGTAATCTTTTGTTATCGGGGAGTTATCAGTTAAATATTTAAAGCTAAGCTTTAGTCCATTTTGTCAACAATATGCATATCCTGCAACCAAAACACACGAAGTTGAAACTAGATGAGGTGACCAAACTACTTGAAAAATATAATACTTCTTTGGCACAGTTGCCGAAAATTAAAGAAGGGGATGCTGGACTGCCTGAGGGAGTTGTTAAGGGTGATGTTGTTAAGATTGAAAGGAAAGATGGTGATAAGATAAATATGTACTATAGGGTTGTTGTTTAATGGGAAGAGAAAGAAATATTTTGATTGAGAAGTATTTGGAGGAACATAGTTTAGTCGAGTCTAATGTTTTGTCTTTTAATGATTTTGTAAGTAGAAGAATGCAACAGATTGTCGATGAGATTAATGATGGTTTAGATAATGAAGATATTGAAATTAAGCTTGGGAAGGTTAGAGTTGGAAAGCCGAATATTATTGAAGCTGATGGTAGTTCGAGTGTTTTGACTCCGATGATTGCGAGACTTAGAAATTTGACTTATTCTGCGCCCGTTTATGTTGAAATTTCTGTTAAGTATGGAGAGCAAACTGATAGTTCTGAAGTTGAGATTGGAAGAATCCCCATTATTGTGAAGAGTGCATCTTGTTCAACTCATGGTATGTCAAAGGAAGAATTGGAAGAGAATTATGAAGATAGTTTGAACCCTGGAGGATATTTTATTATTAATGGTAATGAGAGAGTTATTGTGATGTCTGAGGACTTGGCTCCTAACCAGCCATTTGTTGATGACGGAAGACAAGGTTTGATTTTAAGAATGTTTTCTCAAAGAGGATCTTATAGAATTCCGACGACAATTTCTGAAACAAGCGAAGGTATTTTGGATTTGACATTTAGTAGATTGAAGAATGTTCCTTTGGTTGTTATCTTAAAGGCTTTGGGCATGGTTAAGGAAGCTGATATTGCTAAGGCTATAGATTTTGAGAGTGATTGTCTGATTGTTAATTTTTATGAGTATGGAGAGTTGCAGAGTGCTGATGACGCGATGGTTTATATTGCGGAGAAATCAGGAATTCAAGGAACAAAGAAAGAAGTTATTGATAGGGTGAAGCAAAGAGTTGATTCATTTTTATTGCCACATATTGGTTTGGATAAAAATGCCAGGAAGGAAAAGGCAAGGACTCTTTGTAGATTATTGAATTTGTATTTGAGAGCTAAGGAAGACTCTAAGATAAGGACTGACAAGGACCACTATGCAAATAAAAGAGTTAAGTTGTCTGGTGATTTGATGGCTGACTTGTTTAGAGTTAATATGAATATTCTGATTAGAGATATTCAGTATTCTTTGCAGAAGATTTCTAAGAGGAAGAAATTTTATTCTTTGAAGACCGTGGCTAAAAGCACATTGTTCACACATAGAATTGAAAGTGCGATTGCGACAGGAAGTTGGATTGGTGAGAGGAGCGGTGTGACACAGAACATGAATAAGACGAATTATTTGAGGATTTTATCTCAGTTGCAGAAAGTTACTTCGATGTTGCCTGGAGACCAGGAGAACTTTTTAGCGAGGACTTTGCATCCTACTCATTATGGAAGATTCTGCCCGATTGAAACTCCAGAAGGTGTTGAAATTGGTTTGAGAAAGAACTTGGCTTTGCTGGCAAAGATTTCTACCGCGGTTAATTTTGAAGAAGCTGATGTTATCAAGAAGTTTAAAGATTCTGGATTACATGAAGATGTTGATGAAAAGACTGAAGGAAAAAAGGTGGATGTTTTCTTTAATGGAAGGGCGATGGGTTTTGTTGAAGATGGAACAGAGTTTGCAAAGAAAGTTCGAGGGATGAGAAGGAAAAGGGAACTTCCTAATGAATTGAATGTTAGAAGCGACGAGGAATTGGGTCAGGTGACAATGTCTACTGAAGTTGGAAGAATTTTGAGACCAATGATTATAGTTGAAAATGGTGCAAGTAAATTGAAAGATGAAGACCTTGTTCTTTTGGGAGAAGGTAAGAAGAAGTGGGCTGATTTGATTCAGGAAGAGAAGATTGAATATCTTGATACTGCGGAAGAAGAAAATGCTTTGGTGGCTTTGGAGGAAGAAAATATTAGTGAAGGACATACACATTTGGAGATTCATCCGATTGATGCTTTTGGTTTGATTACGAGCCTTGTGCCTTTTGCTAATCACGACCCAGCTTCAAGACTTTTGAAAGGGAGCAAGACTTTGACTCAGAGCCTTGGAATTTATGCTGCTAATTATTTGTTGAGAATTGATACAAATGTTTCTATTTTGCATTATCCTCAGAAGCCGATTGTTAGAAGTTTTATTTATGATACTTTGGATGTTTATCCTTCTGGGCAGAACATTGTTGTTGCGATTTTGCCGTATGAAGGTTATAATTTGGAAGACGCTGTTGTTTTGAATAAAGCGAGTGTTGATAGAGGTGTTGGAAGAAGCACATATTTTAGGCCTTATGGAACTACGGAATTGCAGTATGCTGGAGGACTTAGTGATGAAATTACTATTCCTGATAAAGATGTTTCTGGATATAGGATGGAGGAGTCTTATAGGTTTTTGGAAGATGATGGTATTGCTTTCCCTGAAGCTGATATGAGTTCTGGAGAAGTTATTATTGGTAAGTTGACACCTCCGAAGTTTTTGAGTGAAGCAAGAGACATTAGTGTTCAGGCAAAGAAAGAGGCAAGTAGTGCGATAAGGCAGGAGGAGAAGGGGACAGTTGATGCTGTTTTCATTACTGTTGATGGAGAAGGAAATAAGGTTGTGCAAGTTAGAACTAGAGATCAAAGAGTTCCTGAGCCTGGAGATAAGTTATCTGCTCCTCACGGACAGAAAGGAGTTATCGGTTTGATTGCAGATGAGAAAGATATCCCATTTACTTCAAAAGGGATAAAGCCTGATTTGATATTTAATCCTCATGGTTTGCCGAGCAGAATGAGTGTTGGTTATATGATGGAGTTGCTCGGAGGGAAGACTGCCGCGACTAGCGGAAAGATTGTTGATGGGACTTCATTTACTGGACAGACTGCTAAGGAATTTGAAAATCAACTTGAGAGTCATGGATTTAGGTATGACGGGAAAGAGACAATGTATAATGGTGTGACTGGAAAGAAAATGGATGCTAAGATTTACATTGGGAACATGTATTATTTGAAGTTGGAAAGAATGGTTAAGAACTTGTTGCATGCTCGTGCTTCTGGGAAGGTGGCTTTGTTGACAAGGCAACCAATTGAAGGACGTGCTCGTGGTGGGGGTTTGCGTCTCGGAGAAATGGAGCAACAAGCACTTGTCGGACACGGAGCGTCTTTGCTTTTGAAGGAAAGATATAATTCTGATAAGACAAAAATTTACATTTGTAAAGAATGCGGGAATGTTACTTATGAAGATATTATTAGGAACAAGACTCCTTGTATGATTTGTGGCGGGAATGAGAGTGAGCCGATTGAAGTTTCTTATGCTTTCAAGCTGTTGGTTGATGAGCTTTTGGGCTTGGGAATACATACTAAATTTGAGTTGAAGAATAAATTTGAAAGATGAATCAAGATTACTTTAGAAAACAAGTGAGAAGTTTGAGCTTTAATTTACTTAGTCCTGAGCAGATTAAAAAGATTAGCACGGCGAAGATTGTTACGCCGGAGCTTTATGATATTGACGGATTTCCTGTTGATGGAGGTCTTATGGACTTGCGTTTAGGAGCGATTGATCCTGGAGTTAGCTGTAGGACTTGTGGGAAGAGAGTTAAGGAATGTCCTGGTCATCCTGGAAGTATTGATTTAGCGAGGCCTGTGTTGCATATCAAGTATATTCCACTTATTGAACTTAGTTTGAGAAGTTTCTGTCCTGAATGTGGAAAGTTGACTTTGAGTGATGAGAAGCAAGAGAGGCTTGGTGTTGCCGAAAGGGCGAAGAAAGCAAGAGACGCGAAGAAATGTGCACATTGTAGTGCAGAGATTGAAAGAGTTAAGTTAGAAAAACCGAGCAACTTTAATATTGGTAAGAAAAGATTGAGTCCTATTGAAATAAGGGAGAGGCTTGTTAACATTCCTGATGAAGAATTGATGAAAGTTGGTATAAATCCAAGTACTGCAAGGCCCGAGTGGGCTGTTCTTTCGTTGTTATTAGTGCCTAGTGTTACTGTAAGACCGTCGATAACTTTAGAATCTGGAGAAAGAAGTGAGGATGACTTGACTCACAAGTTGAGCGATATCATAAGAGCTAATCAGAGATTGTGGGAGAACTTGAATGCTGGAGCTCCTGAAGTTATTATTGAAGACCTTTGGGATTTGTTGCAATATCATGTCACTACATTCTTTGATAATAATATTACAAGAATACCTCCTGCTCGACATAGGAGTGGACAGCCTTTGAAAACAATTACTGAAAGGATTAAAGGTAAGGAAGGAAGAATTAGAAATAATCTTGCTGGGAAGAGAGTTAATTATAGTTCTAGAACGGTTATTTCTCCTGACCCTTATATGAAAATTAATGAAATTGGTGTGCCTTTGGAAGTTGCCCAAGTGATTACTGTGAGTGAAAGTGTTACAACTGCTAATTTGGATAAAATGAAGGAACTTGTAAATAAGGGAACTGAATATCCTGGAGCAAATTATGTTATAAGGAAAGATGGTAAGAGGAAGAGAATCACTGATGATTTGAAAGAAGAAATTATGACTGAAATTGAACCTGGATATAAAGTTGAAAGACATCTGAAAGATGGAGATGTTGTTCTTTTCAATCGGCATCCGACGCTACACAAGCAAGGACTTATGTCTCATCGTGTGAAGGTTCTGCCTGGAAGAACATTTAGATTGCATCCTGCTGCTGCTCAACCATATAACGCTGACTTTGATGGAGACGAAATGAATATCCACTGTCCTCAAAACGAGGAAGCATTAAGTGAAGCGAAAGTCTTGTTGGATATAAGCAATAATATTATTTCAGCTAAAAACGACATGAATCTTGTCGGGACGATTAAAGACGCCGTTACTGGAAATTATTTGTTAGGGCAAGAAGAATTGGACAAGAGTGAAGCTGATCAGTTGTTGTATGTTGCTGATGTTGTGAATAGCGTGAAGAAGAAAGATATTACTGGGAAAGAAGTTTTTGAACAAGTGATTCCGAAAGGAAGTAGTATTAAAGTTCCTGATAAAATTACTGGAGAGGCAAGTTTTGGAGCTGAGGATGGAACTATGGTAAAAGTTATTGATAGGGAATTTGGAAGGAAAGAGGCTGTTGATTCTATTAATAGGGCGTTCTTGTTGGGTACGAGTTATCTGTCTAGGAAAGGATATACTTTGTCTTTGCAGGACTTGAATGTTTCTGAGAAAGTTAAGGAAAAGACTGATGAAATTATTGAGAAAGCTGAGAAGAAGACGGGGGATGTAATTAGGGAATTTGAGGAAGGTTCATTGGATTTGATGCCTGGAAAGAGCGCTGAGGAAACTAGAGAGACGAAGATTTTGCAGATTCTTAATGAGGTTAGAACTGATGTTGGTGATACAGTTAAAGCTAACTTTCCTTCTGATGGTAATGTTAACAAGATGATTACTCCGGGAGCTGGAGGAAGCATACTGAATATTACTCAGATTGGATGTTTAGTTGGGCAACAGTCGTTATGGAATAAAAGAATTGAGTTTGGTTATAATGGTAGGACATTGAGCTTCTTTAAGAAAGGAGAGTTTAGTCCTGAATCAAGAGGATTTATCAAAAGTTCATTCTTCCATGGATTGAGGCCGGACGAATTTTTCTTTGGGGCTATTACTGGGAGAGACTCATTAATGGATACTGCTTTGAGAACTCCTAAGTCAGGGTATTTGTATAGAAGACTTGTGAGCGCTTTGCAGGACTTGAAAGTTGAATATGATGGAACTGTAAGAGATGCCTCTGAGAACATTGTTCAGTTTATTTATGGAGATGACGGAAAAGATGTTTCTAAGTTGCACTTGAAAGATGATAAGATTGCTCCTGGTGAGGCTGCGGGAGTTGTGACTGCACAGAGTTTTGGGGAAGCCAGCACGCAAATGGTTTTGAACGTGTTCCACCACGCAGGTGTTGCGCAAATGCAGATTACTTTAGGTTTGCCTAGACTAATTGAAATTTTAGATGCTAGGAAAACACCAAGTACACCTTCGATGGAAATTTATCTTGATGCTGCGAATAATAATGAGAAAGATTCCAGGGTTTTGGCTGAGAAGATTAAAGAAGTTAAGTTGAAAGAAGTTGTTTCAGAAATTAAGATTGATTTTGGAACTAAGAAGATTGAAATGGAATTGGATCCTAAGGGATTGAAGAATGTTCATATTGGAGCTGGAACTGTTGCTGAAAGATTGCAAGATAAAGGCTTTGAAGTTAAAGGAAGTGACAACAAGGTAAGTTTGAATGTGGAAGATATGGATTTCAAGGCTGTTTACAAGTTGAAAGAAAAAATTAAGGAGACAATTATTTCTGGTGTGAAGAATGTTTCTCAAGTTGTTGTTGCAAAAAGAGAGAGGGATTTCGTAATTCTTACTGCGGGAAGTAATTTGGAAGATATTAGGGAAGTGAAAGGTGTTGATAGGGACAAGGTTACGAGCAATGATATTAGAGATGTTGCGGAAGTTTTGGGAATTGAGGCTGCCAGGCAGACAATTATAAATGAAATCAATAGAGTTATTGAATCACAGGGACTTGATATTAATGAGAGGCACTTGAAGCTTGTTGCAGATGCTATGTCATCTTCTGGGGTGATTAAAGGAGTTACTAGAATGGGAATTATTTCTGATAAGGCTTCTGTGTTGGCTAGGGCGACTTTTGAGACGCCTGATAAGCAGTTTATTAATGCTACAATTCAGGGGGCCAAAGATGAACTGAATTCTGTTGTAGAGAACATATTATTGAATCAGGCTGTTCCTGTTGGTACTGGACTTCCTGGATTACTGGTTGAAGTTACAGGGCCTTTGGCGACGAAGCAGAAGAGTGGGAAGAAATAAATTCTTAGAGATAAATTTATAAAGATGAATAATAGAGGATTGTAAGGAGAGAAGAGGCTTATGGCGACAATAACTATGCAAACAATGAGGTATATCAACATGCTTGATAGGACTGCCAAGGTTAAGACGAGCAAGTGTTTTGTTTATAATGGGACGATTTATTTTGCTGTTCCTGCTGAGATGGTTTCTAGGGCGATTGGGCCTGGGGCTTCTAATATTAAAAAGATTCAAGAGGGGCTTGGGAAGAAGATTAAGATTATTAAGGAATCTGAAGGGATTGAAGATGCTGAAGATTTCATTAGTAGTATTGTGAGTCCTGTTACATTTAAGAATATTGAGGTTAAAGATGGAGTTATGGTTATAACAGCTGGGAATAATCAGAATAAAGCGGGTTTGATTGGCAGGAATAAAGTGAGGCTTGGTGAGTTGGCTGTGATTGTTAAGGATACTTTTGGGTTGGAAGTTCGGATTGCTTGAGGGCAAAAAGGTTTAAAAACGTATTTTTCAAAGTATATTCATGGGTTTATTAAGTGCTAGGAAGATTAAAAAGAATAGGAAGAAATTCCGATGGAGTAATAAGAGTTATAAAGCCAGGGCTTTGAATTTGAAGATTAAGGCGGATCCTTTGAAAGGTTCTTCGCAGGGGAAGGGCATCGTTATAAGTAAGTTTCAAAAAGAAGCTAAGCAGCCAAATTCTGCTATGAGAAAGTGTTGCAAGGTGCAGTTGGTTAAGAATGGTATTCAAGTTGGGGCGTTTATTCCTGGTAATTTAGGACAGAAGTTTATTGATGAACACGATGAAGTTGTTATAGAGAGGATTGGCGGAAAGCAGGGGAGAACTAAGGGGGATATTCCTGGAATTAGATTTGCAGTAATTAAAGTAAATGATCAGCCACTTCATAGGTTAGTGAAGGGGAAGATAGAGAAGGGGAGAAGATAAGATGGCGGAAGCAGAACTAGAACAACCAACTGAAGAAAAGGAAGAAAGTAATACTGCGGAGCAGAAGACAAGAGATACAACAGATAAATCTGTTGAAGGAGAAGAAGGTTTTGATTTTAAATTATTCGACATTTACGATGTTTCTGGGATTGAAATAAAAGATCCCGCTATGAAGCCTTATATTAATTTAGAGCCAAAGCTTTTGCTGAAAAGTCAGGGAAGGAATGCGACTGAAAAGTTTGGGAAGGCGAGAGTTAATATTCTGGAAAGGCTTGCAAATAGGCTTGGGACTTCAGGGCATATAGGTAAGAAGCATAAGATTATGACTTCATGGAGTTCTGGGAAATATAATAAGAATATGAAGACTGTTCTTGATGCTTTGGAGATTGTTAAGAAAGAGACTGGGGCAAACCCAGTGCAAGTGCTAGTTACGGCTGTTGAGAATGGGAGCCCAAGGGATGAGATTACTGTTATTGAACAAGGTGGGGCTCGATATCCACAGGCTGTTGACTCAAGTCCTGCAAGGCGTGTGGACTTGGCTATTAGGTGGATGGTTCAAGGTGCTTATGGTAAATCATTTGGCAAGAAAAAGAAAATGGCTGTTGCATTGGCTGAGGAAATTATTAAGGCTAGTGAGAAAAATGGGGAGAGTTATGCTGTTCAGAAAGCTAATGAAGGTGAGAAGCAGGCTGATAGTGCGAGGTAAATCTAAAAATGCCACCGGTAGATCCAAAGACAGAGAAAGTTATGAAGTTAATGCATGAGACTGATAAGATTAGAAATATAGCTATTGCTGCGCACATTGATCATGGTAAGACAACGTTTTCTGATAACTTGTTGGCTGGAGCTGGTATGATGAGTGAGGAGTTGGCTGGAAAGCAACTTGCTTTGGACTTTCATGATGACGAATCTGAGAGGGGGATTACTATTGACTCTGCTTCCGTTTCAATGGTGCATGATGTTGATTCTGATGACTTCCTGATTAACTTGATTGATACGCCGGGGCATGTTGACTTTGGTGGGGACGTTACTAGAGCAATGAGGGCTGTTGATGGTGCGGTTGTTTTGGTCTGCGCTTCAGAGGGGATTATGCCTCAAACGGAGACAGTTTTAAGACAGGCTTTGAGAGAAAGAGTTAAGCCAGTTTTGTTCATAAATAAAGTTGATAGATTGATTAGAGAAGTTAAATTGACTCCTGAGCAGATGCAAGAGAAGTTTGTTGGGATAATTAATAAAGTTAATGTATTGATTAAGCAGATTGCTGAAGAGGAATATGGGAAGAAGTGGCAAGTTAATGTGCAGGATGGGAGCGTTGCTTTTGGAAGTGCATTCCACAATTGGGCGATGAGTGTTCCTTATATGGAAAAACATGGACTTTCATTTAAAGATATTATTGAATCTTATGAATCTGGGGAAGAGAATTATAAAGATCTGGCTAAGAAGGCACCCTTGCATAAAGTTGTTCTGGACATGGTTATTAAGCATCATCCGAATCCAAAGACTGCTCAAGAATATAGAATTCCAAAGATTTGGCATGGGGATAAAGACAGTGCATTAGGTAAGGACCTTGTTGCCTGTAATGAAAATGGTGAGCCTGCGTTTATTTGTACTAAGATTGTGATTGATAAGAGCGCTGGTGAAGTTGCAACTGGGAGATTGTTTTCTGGGACGTTTAAGCCGGGAGATCCTGTTTATATGAATTTGGCTAAGAGAAATATTAATTTGCAGCAGGTTTCTGTTTACAAGGGAGCTCAGAGAGTTCAAGTTGATAAAGTTACGGCTGGGAATATTGTTGGGCTTGTTGGGTTGAAAGGAGTTTTTGCTGGGGAGACTGTTTCTGCAGGAGAGATAGAGCCGTTTGAAGCTATTAAGCATATCTTCGAGCCTGTTGTTACTAAGAGTATTGAAGCTGAAAAGGCTGCAGACTTGCCTAAATTGGTTGAAGTTTTGAGGCAAGTTGGGAAGGAAGATCCGTCGATAGTTGTTGAAATTAATGAAGAGACTGGGGAGAACTTGATTTCGGGAATGGGAGAGTTGCATTTAGAAATTATTGAGAATAGAATTAAGACTGAGAAGAATGTTAATGTTAAGACTGGGCCTCCGATTGTTGTTTATAGAGAGACTGTAACTAATGAAAGTGATAAAGTTGAAGTTAGGACGCCGAACGGGCATAACATTTTTTTCTTTAGTATTGAGCCTTTGGAGGACGGTGTTTATGAGAAAATTACAAGTGGGGAGATTCCTGAAAGTAGAATGAAGAAGAAGGCTGAGGAAGTTTGGGCGCAGTTGGCTGAGGCTGGGATGAGTAATGATGAAGCTAGACAGGTAAAAGAAATTTATAAAGGAAATATTTTTGAAGATAGGACTAGAGGAATTGTTATTTTAGGAGAAGTTATTGATTCTATTATGGATGGTTGGAGATTGGTTGTTGATGGTGGGCCTTTGGCTAAAGAGCCTTTGATGAAGTCCAAGATTTGTTTGTTGGATGCGAAGTTACATGTTGACCATATGCATAGAGGACCTGCGCAGATTTATCCGGCTGTTAGGAAAGGTGTTTGGGAAACTATGAAGCAAGGTGGAGAGGCTTTGCTTGAGCCGATTCAGACTCATCAGATTGAAGCGCCAGTTGAATATATGGGGGCTTTGACGCAGTTGATTGGATCTAAACGTGGTGTCTTAGAGGAAGTTGATCAGGAAGCTGAGAGCGTTACGATTGTTGCGAAGATTCCTGTTAATGAAATGATTGGATG
>CEPZ01088376.1_pt1 | contig 16744 bp, 4 predicted proteins | sample 530461 | NCBI WGS metagenome assembly CEPZ01 (sample SAMEA2620106, study PRJEB7988) | marine metagenome | isolation source: saline water (ENVO:00002010), including | reverse complement strand
TATGATTAATGTTATATCTATTATCAAGCTTTTCAAAAACATCTACTGACCAATTGGTGAACTTAGACTTAAATTCACGATACATTGCCATAATTTGCGCTGGATTCTTTCGATAAAAATTCTCTTCCACGGCACTCCCGTCAAGAATTACCCTAAATCCAATCGCTGGTGATGGAAATTCACCCTCTTCGACATCTATAAAAGACGCCTTAATAGACATTGAAGTAAGACTATTGTCTATTCCGATATTGTAAGTTCCGTCTACAGAATCTAATCCTCGATTATCAATGCCGTATTGCAAATTATCATTCGACACTAAAATATCTGTATTTATTAGATCATCACTCTCCCATATTACATCTAATATTTTTGAGTTAAATTCAACTTGAGCATTAAATTCAGAGTTGTTAGATTCTGGTCTAAGATAAACATAACAGGATATAATCTTATCTCCAAAATTAATTCCTGGGAAATACACCTCAGACCCACTTATATTCAACAAAGATGATCCTTTATGAATAAAATTGGAAGAATCTTTCTCTTCAATGTGTGATTCTATTTTACCGAAAAACTCATTATATACTATAATCTTTTCTGAAGATGTTGGAACTGGAGGATCTAATGAAAAATCAACAACCCTATTAATAACATTAAAAATATCAGCACCCATTGATTTGTCTTTTATTGGCTCATATTTTCTACTTGATAGAGACATGTTAAGATTAAAGCCAACCTGATAGTTAAGCTGAGAATACAATCCGTCAAAAAAATCTCCATATTCATTCTTATTAAGAATAGAGACAGCAGCAGCAGAAGATTTTATAGGATTAAAGTCAGCTACTACACTATCGCTACCAACAATGGAGCATCTTCCGTCCTGAGACGCTAACCTATGCCATTCTCCACTATAAGTAGAAGATGCGTCACTATATGGAATTGATAAGTAAACCCTAATTCCAGCAACCATATGGTTTAGCTCTACTAAGTTAAAAGAAACAGAGGCGGTAAAGCCTTTCATGTCTTCATCAAAGTTAATCTTATAAAGTAGATTGTCTATTGATCTACTTTCTTCGTATTTATATCTACTTGGAGCAAATAAAGAATCAGAAGCATTTAGTTCATTTTGAGTATAACTAGCTCCAACTATTTTATAATCAGATTTAAAACGGAACGTAATAGTCTTACGAGACCCCTGATCCTGCCATGAACTATCGTCATATGAAGATGGACCTATTGGATCAATGTGAACATACATTGATGATATAAAGTCGCCCTTATTAAACCCATCGAATCCACCTACTCCATCAAAAAGTACATTCTCATTATTATTAAATAAATGGTCACTATCAACAGATTCCACCTCGACCCTACTAAACTCGACAGGAGATGGACCTATGAATTCTTGCATAATATATGCACCGTCATCACTTTCTAAGTATCCACTAAGCAATATTTGCTGAGATGACAAATCTCTCTCTAGAACAGAATAGGACCCTTCGGACACAAACTCTAAATCAGGGTTTAAAGATAAATTTAAATAATTTATATCAGAGTTAGATTCAGCAGCTCTTGCTAATAAGTTGTCAATGGCAAGATTAGAAAACATCCTAGATGAAACTCCAATACAAGTATAATACAACTGAACCTTACCACCCCTATCGGATTCCCACACTATATGAATATTATCAGAAGTATCTTCTACTATTTTTGGATTTTTATTTTCACCAACACTGGTTAGCTGAGTCCATGGCTCTGCATTGTCTGGCGTATATAGGAACAATTGTAATTTATCATTAACTGAAGCAGAGCACACCACTCTACCGGATGAGCTAATCTGAGGCTCTATTGCAGAGATTGGGTGCCCTCCGCTCATAATATATGGCAAGCTTTCTGATGTTAAAGAATCATGATCAACAACATCGTCTGGAGTTACTACCACAAAATCTAAACAATAAACGAAATCATTAATATTAAATCCTCCAATTCGATTGTACCCAGGATAAAGAGAAAACTTTACAATAGAAGATTCATAAGATATAATGTCAAATTTCACACCCCTAAACCTATCATCAAAAAACAATATAGAAGAAGAATCAGAAAATACTTCATCATTATCTGTTTTAGTAACAAATAAATCAATTGTTGCATTTGAATTAAGACTAATAGAATTAACTCTATTACTCTCAGACTGTGTTTCTGCCTTAATAATGGTAAATGCGTTATCAGAAGTCATCTCAATTCTACCAGAAACCATAAAAGACGAAACTCCCCTACTTATGAAGTCAGCATCTAGGTTTAACTCTTCAATAAATTCTTCTGCTTCAATTAAGATAGAAGATGTCTTCAATACGTATGTTTTCTCCACAAAAGAGCCATCAGAGAATCTAACTAAAATAGAGAATACGTCACCAGCAAATGCAGACGAATCAAGAAGTACGCTATGATAATATGTGCTAGGCTTTATTATCATCCCCCTATTAACTCCGAGTGTTACAAAAGATTGACCCTCGTAAGCCTCTCCTACAACAACTCTTGAAGCATTATTCGGGAACTGAATGCCATCCAAATCTCCAAGATTATCATTTTCAGGTTCCGGAAAATTAGCAGAACCATCAACGGCGGAAAAAGCAAAACGAACAGACGAGCTAAGTGCGCTACCTTCAATGTGTCTGGCTTTTGAAATAGATATGTCGCTACTAATAAAACTTGAGTTCAAGCCACCTAGCAAAGAACTAGATAATGCTTTTATGTTTCCATTTTTTGCATGCTCATATTCATCCAATATGGTGGAACTAGCAAAAGCTTCTGCTCCAGAAGTATCATATATTGGACCAACGATGGGTCCGTCATATCCTGGCTTATCAAAACTTTCAAATTTAAATATAAACTGAGGCTCTGCATTTGGATCTACAATAATACAATCTGGGACTCCATCTGAATTTGTAGATTGAAGGGCTTTTATCTTGTCTGGAATAAAATGTATTTTTTTGCCAGTTGAAATATAATTCTTACTTGACTCTATCTTATATTGAATTGGAAATCTCAAAACTTGATTTGAATTAATCTGATGAGAATCGCAAAACTGAACAGGACTTAAGCTTAAAAAACCAGCACCAGAGCTATTTGTCTTAACCTTAAATAGCTTATCATTAACTTTAAAATCTAAAAATATATTAGGAGTAGATATAATTTTAATCTTAGAGACTTCATCTATATTTACAAAATCTCGATCAATTGTTATATCTGGAATTTCTCCTATATAATAATTGTCTACCTTACTTTGAATATCACATCCAGAGGCAGCAACAGATACTACATTAAAACCCTGATCTGATTGAACCTCAATTAACACAGACAGTGACAAATAATCTGTTTTCAATCCTTCATATTTTGGAATAATCCTGCCAGACACTAATGAAGTTGAATTATCAATAATTAAAGAATAACCAAAAACATTACCGCTGTCTGACTCTATTTCAAAATCATCTATAATATTTAAATTATCAAATTTTAATCGAACCAATTCTCCGACTGGTAAATTATTAATTATAAAAGAAACATCATTGCTGTTTGGATTATATTTTAATGACAAACTAGGAAGCATTAGAACACGCCCTTATTGCATCAGAAAAAAGTTTTCCAACAATATTATATGTAAAATTATTATTAACAAATTCGTTGGCTAGTTTTGATTTTTTTTTCATTTCTTCTTTATTCTCCAAAACCCTCTTCATTGATAAGTAAATGCTTTTTTCAGTAATTCTTGCCCATTTTTTATTTTTAAATTGAGGTAAATTGTCTATAATTGATATTATTTCGTATCCTTGAGGAGAAATTATCTCGCACCTATCCTCGCTTATATATTCACTACATCCACCAACATCACTAACTATAACTGGAACACCAAGAGCCATAGCCTGCATTGGTGGCAAGCAAAACCCTTCTCCAAGACTTGCAGATATTAAGCAATCATGACTCTTAACGAACCTAGACATTCCAATTTCGTCAAAAACCCTAGTTTCTACTATTATATCTGCCCAATCCTTTCTTGTTGAAGATAAAAGAGTTTTAATCTTCCTTACCTCTTGATTACATAAGCTTGGTTTGTCCGTCTTAATAACAAGCTGTACATTATCTTTATTATTGAAATTTTCCAAAAAACCCTTAATTAAATTTCTCCAATTTTTCCTCTGCCTCCACGTTCCAATGCATAAAAAGCTAAAATTATCATGATTATCTAACTGACATACTCCATCGTGCCAAATATCACTATTGAAACAATGAGGTATTTTTATAGAATCACTAGTCAATCCAGAATGTCTAAATGTTTTTAGATTAAATTCTGATGGAAATATACACAATTTAACCTGATTCATCCTACCAATCCAATCCTTGGGTGGGTCAAATGTCTCAAATGTAGCCATTGCAATAACATTTTTAGCAGCCTTAATCCTACCCCACCTTGGAGGTATGACATGTCTAATTTGGACACAGTCATAAGTACTTTTAAATGATGATTCTAAGCCCTTCATCCACTGAATATCTTTTCTTGAAAAACTACTTTCAATAATTTTTTTATGAATAACATTTAATTTTACTGTTTCGCCACAACTTTCCAAAGACTTAATGTAATCCATTGAAGCCTGGCTATATCCAGAACAATTAGCAAAGCATATATATTCTATTGGATAATCACATAAACTACTATGTACTGATGAGTATGTTTCCATTTCCTGACGATTTTGCATCATTTACTACCGTGAACTGCCCACCACTATATATGGCTACTATGTTCCCAAATGGATCTATCTTAATGATTCTTCCAACATTTTTTATAATACTTGATTCTGCAACTATTATATTTGAATTATCGTCAAAATTAGCATCGCTTGCATATAATCCGTCTGGAGAATTATAATTAAATAATGCGTTCTTAGTGCTGACTGATAGAAGCATCACTTTTCCGTGAAAATCATTTAATAGCTCAATTGCCTGCCCTTCAAAACTGTCTGGTTCTCCCCATAAAGGAGGCTCTGTTCCAGAATCAAACGGAGCAATGCCAGATACTAATATTGTATTAGAATCAATCTCTTCAACAGAACCTATAGTAAAATCATTAAACGTAAATGATTCGATTCCTCCATAAGTAAAGTCTATATTATCAGATTCTAAATCTAAACGAATTAAAGATGGAATATCTGGATAAGGAGCCTCTTCTCCTGTAAAATCGCTCAATACCGTTAACCTTTTTTGTATAATATATGGACTCTGATCAACCTCGACAAGCTCCCCATCTGTCATAACCTCAACCTTTATAGTAAAAGTTAATAAAAATGTTGGTCCATTAATCAGATCGTCTTCTGATGGAGTTGTAGATACTTCTGCTCTTAAATTAGACTTTGTATTTACAGATATGTCACTAGAATATGGTGGAGAAACTTCAACTGGAATATTGCCAGAAGAGGCATCATCATTCATAAAAGTAACCACCGCGCCTGCATCTCTCAAATCGTCAGAAAGAGATACAATAATGCTAAAATTAATAGGCTGATCAGGTATTGTAAAGAATTCATCTGAATCATCTCTAAGTCCAGCCCTTATTCTATCAAACGGAATACCAGAATTAGCTACATACCATCTGTCATAGTGATCACTCTTAGATACACAGACCGGATGAACAATTCCATCGATGTAAGTGAAATCAACAACGTCAACTTTTAACCCCCTATATGTATATAAAAAAGAAAAAGCATCCACATTAGCAAACTCTTCTATAAAAAATATACCCGGTGACAATTCAACAAAAACATCTTGAGTGTTTGTTCCTATTTCTGCTTGTTTGTCTGGAGATAGTTTAATCTCAATAATCCTACGAGTAACATCTCTTTGCAAAAGCTCATCTCTAGAAGAAAGATTTATAATATTATCTCCTACATGAATATTTATACCAGTTAAATTAAAGCTGCCTGGATCAATTTGAGCCTCTTGAGATAAGCATATTTGCAAAACTCCAGTTCTTGGATTGAAAACTGCACTCATAGGAAAGAATCCAGCATTAGTTCCAGCATAATGACTTCCGTACCCCCTTACTAATTGATAATTTCTATCTACCTCTAAAACTCTATCATTATATGTATCAGAAATTAAATAATTTTTATTAATCAATCTTTTAGCAGACACCGCCCCATCTATTCCAGTATTAGATATAGATGGAGAATAATTTATAGCTTGACGTGGAGATATAGGAAGAGTTACCCCTCCATATCCATACGAAACATCAAAGTCTGGAGTTATTTGATGTATAGCATTAGCGTGTGCGTAATACATATCAGATACCTCTATTGGAGTTAAAATAGAAATATAAGAAGATCCTCCGGCGAAATTCTGGTTAATTTGAGCGTTTTCTAAATCTCCCAATAAAAAAGAATCTACATCTGAAATAATAAAACCAGCACCTTGACCACTAATAAGGAATCTCATAGTTATAGAGTTTAAGGTTGGAGTATTCTCACCCTCTGGATCTGACTTCAACACAGCTTCAACCTCAAACTCCACTCCAGATAAATTCAATTCTGCCCCACTTGTTAATATTCCACTCCACTCTGCCTGCTCGAGCTCCAAAATGGAATTTCCAGTTCTCATCCTAAGTTCAATGGCAGTGTCCTCTGGGGATGAACTGTCGTACATTATTGTATTTAAAACAACAGTAGAGCCAGAACCATATCTAAACTTTGCAAATCCCAATGGCACATACTTTGCTGTTGTAGCTAAGCCTATGTCGTCAATATTAAAAGAAAAATTTTCATAAGAATCGGGAACATAAAAATATATTGCATTAATGTTTCCTCTATCAAATGAGGATATGTCTACTTGTATGTTTTTAAAGTTATTTTGAGTTGGATCTATATTACTTGTAATTTCATCTGTAGATAAAATGGAAAACTTCTCAGAAAGAGTCTCCTCTCCGTCAGTAGAAACATTAGAAAAAGCAAATGAAACCAACGGATGTGATGCAGAAGAACACTTTACTTTGATAGACAAAATTTCATATTGAGACCAATCATTATCTTGTGTTACAGTTTTTTTATATGCAATTTTAGATGTAGATCCACTACTGAATTTGCCAGAATATAAACCCTGTACATATATAGAGGCATCCGACACAACTGAAATATTTGATTCTGAATTAGTTTCCTCAATAGAAACTCCAGGATACGCAACTCCACCCTCGCTCACTCCTTCAAACTGCTCAACAGGAATATTAAAATCTACGCCTAAAGCTAAAGTAATAGAATCTTGAGATATAATTATATTATCTTTATCGTAAGCTAAGTTGAAAGATAAATTGTCATCATATTTAATATCAAAAATTTTACTAACTGTTGCAGTTCTTCCTAAAAAGCTACCACTACTTCCAGTACTATCTATACATCCAGATGTAGCTTCTTCGTCATCATTAAAAACTACAGTAGACGCATCGTAATCAATATAATTATCTGGAGTTTTATTTGGGATAACAGATACCGTATTTATTGCAGAATTTAAAAAGTCAGCAGAAGACGTAGTATCAAACAGGTGCTGTCTCAATAGATTAACAGATGCAACTTCTCCCAATATTTGCCGATTGCTTATTTGTAAATTTTTAGCCAAAGAGTCGAGTGAAGAGTGAGACAATAATCCTGTATTTTTTAATTCCTTATGATCTAATTGAGGAATTCTATCTACACCAAATCTACCGGATCTTATTTGATCAACATCTAGATTCCCTATTCTAGCTCCTGGCAACTGATTCCTAACTTCCCTAGATAGGTCTATCTTAGATGGACTCCCAACATGCCTATGGGCTGCAATCTCATCTTGAATAGTTTTCCTAAAAGAGATTTCATCTCGATACGTATTATCTACAACCTTAACCTCACTGCCAACAGTCTGTATCCTAGACACCCTAACAGACGACGAATGAGACGGAGCCTCAGATGTAAAGAATTTTAATCGACGCGTCTTTTGAGTGGCTCCAGTAACAGTGCAAAATAAATATAACAATGAATTAGGAGTAAGATTCGTTATTCTATAAGGAGTCTTGAGTTCCCCAGAAAGAAGATTTACAAAAGCTATTCCTGGATCAATTTCAATAGAATTAGGTTCATCAAAAGATTTACGAACCTGCAGTCCAGTCACCACTCCATTCCCAAATATTGAATACATGCCATAAAGCTGCTTATCAATAGTTAGGAATCTATCTGTCTCCATTTTTACACTAAGAGTCGAATCTAATCTATCTCTAAAGTCAAAAAATGCAAGTCCATAATTTGGTGTTTTTCCAGCCATAATGACCTACTTTTAATTAATTAATAAATTATTTTCCTACGACAGGAGATCCCTTGAGTCCTATTTTAGCTACGTTTCCATCGCTAACCGCAGCATAACATTGAGCCCCTTGTTGAAGAAAACTCTCGTTACTGGACCTGAGCGTCCATCCACCTGGAGCTCCCTCTGTTTGCTTTTGAATCTCTTTCAAAATACCCTTTGATAAGACAGCTCCAAGAGCATTAATTTGACTTACATTTGACATAAAATAATCCTTTTTTATTTAATAATGACGAAATAGTTAATAATGTTCAAATATATACTATTGCTCAGTCACCTTATTATTAATTCCAATAGTTAGGTAAAAGCCCTTTATATGGGAGAGGACTCAACTCCAGTTCCAGATGGAGATCCAGTAGGACTATCTGGAGACAATGTATACTTATTTGTCTTAAATGACAACATTTGACCAGGATAAAAATATCTACCCTCTAACGAAGTGGTCCATTCATTTTTAGATGCATCTATATTGTTTTTAACGTTAGTAAGAACTAACCTCATTGGCTGCGACATCCCAATTCCATCTAAAGTTATAGTATGCATCGGTCGAAGCCCAGATCTACCTAAAACAGTAAACGATGCATGACTTGGCGGGGAGAACATCGTCGTATATCTAGCTATTGTCTTCTCGACCGCAGCTCTTGACCCAAAATAACCACTCTGCTGAAACATAACCTTCTTATATCCTCTAAATCCCTGCGAAGTCGGATCATATAGGGATTGTGTGTTAAGTTGAGAACCAATAAGTAATTTCATTTCCGGAGTAGATGATACTATTCTAATTTCATTATATGTATCAGCTTGCATTCTTTTAAAAGTATATTCGCCAATAACAACATTCCATATTGCAAACGCATCATCATTCCAACATATACTTCCACTGTTCGTAACACCAGCAGCTGTCCAGTCAGGCTCCACACTTGCCTTATCTGGGTTTGATGTCCAAAAAAACGCAGCCTGGATAGGTGGTCTATCAAAAGTTCTCTCAGAGGATGCCTTGTCTATATTGTACATCTCTTCCTCATCCTCTGGGACGTCAAAGTGCAAAACTCCAAACCTATCAAAATAAGTAGTCTTACCAGCAGTTCCAGCAAGTTTCTTTAAAGATGTAGCAAAAGCCTCCCCCTGTGGAAATTTATATAATGGATTTTGAAGTGGATCATAATGTCCAGGAAGAACATAATCATTGTAAGTATAGCACTCTCCATTATGCTCCAAAACACTATACTCAGAAGATGTTGGTAGTTCAGCATATTTTTTCACCAGACTCGCTGGGTCAAAATCTCCATCATATTCTCCCGACAAGAAACCGACTTGCTGAGCTATATCATATATAACGTTCACGTCTCTCATTGCATCGTAATATGGGCTGTTAAACCAAAATGTATCATCCAATATCTTACTATAATCAGAAAGAGTACAACTCATCTCGACATGACTATCATAAATAGTAAAATTACTTTGCTCACATAATCCAGTAAATATTAAATGATTCTTTGTAGTATCACTAGGGGCATTATTGTCGGTGGTTCCATGAAAAATAGTACTATCCGGACTACCTGTCTCTCTCCACGCATATATCCTAATGTAAAATGTCTTGTCCTGAAGGCTGGTTAAAAACTCAGTTTCATCAATAAAGCTAGACCCATACGGTGCCTCAGTGTCTGTTCCAGAGCACGTTCCACTTACCATATTAGAACTAAATGGAGAGTCATCGGCAAGGCTACCAGAAATTAAATTACTACACCCCCATGCTGGAGCAGACGGAGATCCAACTGAAGAAGGAGTAACTCCCACTCCCTCGATTCCACCTGTCCCACCTCTGGACAAGAAAAAGGTTATGTCCCCATTGTGCTCAATTGAAGTCCTATCACTTCTTGACCAGTTATCAGAAAATGATTTTACATGTTGACCAACCTCTTTTGTCTCATGATCATATATTGGCTCTTTACTCTCTGATACAAATGAAGTAAATCCATAACAAATTGGTCGTATGCAATCATGAATATCCCAAGGGTCATCGTTATTGTCTGAATTAGACGGGTATGGATGAGAAAGAGAAACGGAGCCTGCAATCAGATCTATTGACGGATTGTATTGAAAGGCATACTGAGAGTCCTGAGCCTCAACTGATGTGTTTCTTGTCTTTTTACAGCTGATAACAGAAGGAGATAGAAGACTTCCGTGCACAAAATAATTTACAGAGCTTGGGACAGAAGAAAATATACCGGGAATTAACTGCAACTGGCTCTCTGGTAATTTATCAGAATTGAAGCCAACACTGCTGCCATTAACTATTTCAACATATCTTGTTGCCTGTTGTTTATAATATGGCTCTTCTGACCCGGGGATTGACTCTCCATCATCAGATGAAGGAGTAGAGTCGCCTGCCGAGGCAACGTATGCTGATGATTTTCCATCTTCATCAGCATCGAATGGAGCCCCCTTCGTCCTAAGAAGCATACTTGTTACATTATCTCCATTATCACCACCACCTGCGCCACCACTACTACTACCACCACCACCGCCGCCAACAAATGGAGGTAAATAAAGAATTGGACCCTGATTTCTTAACCAGTTTGGGATGTGGTATCTATCATCCGCACCAAAGGATGAATTTTTCTTAGTGCGTGCACCAAAAAATCCCAATACAGGAACTGGAATTACAGGATCTATAGATGCCCTATCTGTATATGTAATTGGTGAAAAATTAAAAGCAACAGAATAATGTCCAATATGAATACTAGGGAATCCCCTAAGTTTGATGGGGCTAAAGACCCAATCAATCTTATTGAAATTATCGGAAGATATTGACCCTTCTCCAAATTCCCCATTATTTAATGCAGACTGAAATTGAGCTCCAAGCTTCTCTCTAGAAATAACATACGGCTTATCTATATTGTCAAATTTTATTCTAAGTGCCCCATTTGTATGCTGAAAAGAAACCTTAAACCTATCTTCTTTCAACAACCTTTCACCGCTAATATCAAACTCATACAGAAGATTACTCCTACCATCCGAATGAGATGATAGAATAACCTTTTCAACAACTCTAGAACTTTTGTCGAATCCCATTTCTGCCCCATATATATCTACAAGTTCAGGACTATCTGTAACCTCTATAAACCTAATGGGCTCGTTGTTTGCTATTATTAGAAAATACCTATGATTAATCCCTCCATCTATTTCAATAATAACATATGGCTCTGATGAAAAATCACTTGCCATATTAGAAAGCTTTAATCCATTAGGCTCTCCGTCTTCATCTGTGTGAGGAACAAATCTCGCAACAGCAAAATTAGGGGGAACCTCGCTTAGGTCGTTAGGATTCACCCCCTCTCTGTAATAAGGATCAATGAACTTAAGAGAATCCTTAAGTAAATAAGCAACAGAGCTACTGGCTGGTTTAGTTGTTGCTACCGACTCATCACTGGTCTCTCTTCTAAAAGAAACAGAAAAATCTTCACCTGGGAATATCGGAGTAAGCTTCTTAAAGCTCATGTGTTTCCCCGGAGGAATATTATGATAAGATGTTTGAGTGTTGGTGATTGGCTCCCCCATAATATATGACTTCTGTCCAGAGTCAAAAGTATCTAAAACTTCTTTTGCTAATGCTTGTTCGTAGAAATTTCCAGGATACGAGCAGTTAACAGAAATATAAGATACATCCTGCAACTTCTTTCCCTCTTCCTCCCACTGCTCTACTGTCCAAGATGCAATTTTACTAGATTTCTGGAAAACCGGAGCAAACCCCCTCATACCAACATCTGGAACTAGTGAGGATATAAAATCAGATTTTTCTCCAGCAACACCGCCAAACCCGAATGGTATTGATTCAGATAGATTCTTAAGAACAAAAGCAAGGTAAGACATATCTATGTCTGTATATATGCTACCACTTTGTATAAAACAACTGTGATATTGCTCTGACTCTAATGATGTGAACCTATTATAATCACCATGAAAAAAAGACACATCATCATATCTTGGAATATCAGATATATCTTCACCTTCAGTTGTCGACCTTACAAATTGACTATTGTATCCACCAAATTGCTCGGTCTCCATAGCAGAAGAAGTGTATTCCTTCTCGTCCTGTATTTGACCGTCTTGAGTCTTTTTAAGTTTACACAAAAATGTATGACGAATATAATTCATAGCCATGATACCAATTCCACGACTTGAATCTTCGTTATTAGAAGCATATATGCTATCTAAGGTATTTAACGCAGAAGATTTAATATTTCCAACAGTAGTATCATTAAAAAAGAATTCATATATTTGTCTATTTCTCTCTCGAATAGGTTTGTTTTCAAAAATTCTAGCACTAAAACGGATAACTCCAGTATTAAAAGGAGAAGATTCATTTCCAGAATAATTAGAAGCATTAATTGCTGGTGGGAAAAAATCAGAAACTGGTTGTGATTCAATCATTTTTATCTCTCAATTGAACGTCAAGCTGAGGTTGAGATCCGGCTATTATCCCACCACGCAAAGACTCATAAGAGTCTATATACATAAACCTAACTATTCCATCACTTAATGTAAATGAAGAGGCGGGAGATCCCTGTATTAACATTTCATCTCCCTGAAAATCAGGAATAGACTCTATAGGATATTTAAATTGTAAATAATTATTTCCTTCAACGGATATTGCATCAAAAAGCTCATCAGACACTTCTCCAACTAAAAAAATTGGCATATCATCTTCTTTTGAGCTCAAAATTGCCCTTGGAGTTGTACTATCTAGTTGATAAAATATACCAACTCCAACGCTCTTTGAGATAGAAGTTCCTCTAATTTTATGAAAAGCGCAAAATCCATCTAAATTATAAAATAAATATAAATTATCCGACTTAGAATCATAACATGAACTAATGGAATTAACATCGAGAGAGTCATTGGACAGATCCATATCTACATCACTTTCGTCTAAATCCGCCAACCCTATACTGTCCATGTCGGTAGACTCCGGCAGCCCAACCTCTTGAGCGGAAAGCTTAGAGACACGAACGGGCTGAAAACCAAGTACCTTGTTGTCCACATTAAATAAAGATACCCACTCTTTGTCTTCGGACTTAACTCTACCATAGACCTTACCCTCATGTGTATAAAGAACAATCATAGACCCATTCGATAAAATCTCTACAGTAAAACTACCATCAACTGGGACGGTATACCCAGACTTATTGAAAAAATCAGTATCATCATCTAAGTATGCCCTTATTAATCCATCAGAAGCAACCACTCTAGAAGTATACTGATCTGTCCCGTCTAAATCAGAAAGATCATAACTTTCAAACGATACACTTCCCTCATATGCAGCATACACAGATGAAGATAGAAGTTCATTTTCAATCCATAAATTATCAGCCACATTACTTTGGACTAAGTATGCTGGCTCAAAGTACAACCTGGCTGCCTGATGACAGTCATTAAATAATTCTAAGAAATAATTATAAGATAAAAGCTGACCCTCCTGTCCTTCAGTACCAGTGTTAACAAAAGCAGAACCATCTATCCCGTTATTTAAGAAATTAAGATCAATATTAGATGCCTGAGATATATCTAAATCAGAAAAAATTACCTTCTTCATAAGAAGAGATCCATTTATGGTAAAAAATATATAAGCAACCTTGTTACTGTAATCACTTTTAACTATCATGCCCAGTATTTCTTCTGAATCAAACGTTAAAAAAAGATATGGAAACATAAAATATGGACCCTTACCGCTCCCCGATCTAAGAACAGAAAGGTTTGTCTTTGATGTCTTTGAAATTAATTCAAATATATTATAGTTACCAACACTATCAATAATAGGAGAACAAGATATACACGTTCCAGATATCCTGTCAAATTCTCCTTCACTTATCCAGTGAATACTAGCCGACATACTAGAGATAGAGTCATGAACATTTGATGAAATATAAACTGTTCCAGTAAGATATCCTAAATATATGTCAATATATCCACTTGAAGTTAAATTCTTAACATCTATATACTCATCATCTGACTCTCCGATAATTAATAAATATATTTCTGCTTCTTTCAATTTACTATCATCAATATCATAATATAAAATGAGCCTCTCGGCATATCCTGGCAAAATTAATTCAAACTCATTAAACCCCTTTGTTAATGGCTTCTTGAGATCTATCGACACAGTATCTGCAGAAGGGACTACTCTAATTCCTTTTGTATAATTTAGTTCTGCTTCAGAATTTTCCCTGTATGAATATAGTCGATAAGAGACATCCTGAACAAGTATTGTATGAGAAAATCCAGAATTAATTAATTCCATAGAATAAACGTCATTTAGAATATCCTTGTCTGTAGTATGCAATCTAGAGTGTACGCCCTCTAGGTCTGGAGAGGCATATATTCCCCTAGTCCTTCCGTGATTGACTGTTGCATTGTTTGCAGCAGATGTGATAGCTCTTGTCCAAATAAGAACGTTAGTATCTGAACTTGGTTTTTTCTCAAAATAAACCCTTCCACTATTATTTAATTGTAATGGATGAAATTTTGTATATTGAGCCACTTGAGATGATAGCCCAGCACTTCCGGCTCCAACTCCTGCCACAGACATGGTTATTGGTTCCCAAACTTTTGGTTCAGGACTTATCCTTGGGGGGGTAATAAAAGTGGCACTAGAGGCATCAGAATAATATTCGCTTTCAATTCCAGGTAACCCAGGTACTCTTGAATCTGTAGTTCCTGGCTCAAAGAAATCAAAATTAGAGACCCCGATGCCGGTTGTATTAGTGTCATCAAGCGGATTAAATTTAGAACAGTTTTTAAGAGCCTCCGCAGTGTAACCTTCATATGCAACCTTATTGTTGTCGTTAATAAATGAATTTACAAAAATATTTTGATCAAAAAATACATCATTAGTTGGACCAAACTCCGAACCAACCCATAAATCCGAAGGAGATGATCCATGACTATTATTTCTAGACCCAAGGTTTATGTTATCATAGAACCACTCATAGAACCAATCTTGATCTCTTATCTCATCTCTTGGAACTAGAACTCTAACATTAAGACTAAATACATTTATCCACAATATACCTCCGGGCTTACCTCCATCATAACTATAAGACCCAACAATTAACCCGTTAGGAAAAGCAGGATAATCAGTCACCATACTGTATCCACTAATGTCATTTATATCCCTCATCGAATTTGTAAGCCTCTGACCAAAAACCTTAACTAAACCAACCTGTACCTCATTAGATGGAATTTCATCTTCTGCTGCTTGTTTTATCTTTTCTTTATCCTCAATGTATGTAGCCCAAGTTGCTTTTGGAAGAAATTTTTCATTAGGATCTACAACTATAATACCAGTAAAATCTCCCTCGCTTTGTTCTCTGTTTTCCCAATTTATATCATCATATATATATGTATCAGTATCCTCAACAGAAACCCAATAACTACTAGGTAAATAGCTATATACATCAACTGGTGATTGACCTGCTCCATATGAAAACGGAACACCCGCAATAAAAACAGATGAAAAAGTCTGCTTAACCTCCACTATCTGCCTCAGCATAAAATCATACACATGTCCATAGGTTACATAAATTTCATGACCAGCCTCAATCTCTTCGCCATTATCATCAACTGGGTCTATAAGAATAGTATTAGCCATTAAATCATATTCGCTATTATGAATAGATGACTGAATTTTACTCCCACCATGAATTCCCTGACCTCCGTGCAAAATAACTTGGTGCTCTGTAAAATCACTCCTATAAATTTGTTTAAGCGACTTATTCCACAGTGCGCTATCGTTATACATATTCATAACAGCTCTATTTCCATCTACTCCATTATTTATGGCTTCTGGAAAATCTATACCCAAATTTGCCAACTCATCTTCGTTAAGGTCAAGAGGTTCATCCCTGGCACACAAAACCCTAGTGATACCCTCCTCATCTCCAACTATTTGAATAGGAATACTCCCTGAAATTCTTGGAGTATCTATCATAGATTGTGTTATTGTTATTTTTCTGTTAACGATTGTCTTTGCGTTAATTATCTGAAATACCCATTTTATTTTATGACCAGTAGCAACCCCTGCGCCCATAATATCGGGAAACCCCATTCCCCCAAATATTCCAAAAGACAAGCCAACCGTTGAACCAGCCTGTGGCATTGGCGTACTTTCACTCCAACTAAGCGCCATTCCAAGTTGATCCGATGGTAATTGCCTAATGTTATTTCTACCGAACACTGGCGTATCATCATATTGAAGACCTGCTATTCTCGATGCCAACTCGCTGTCAGGAGCCAGCTGAAGAGTGCCTATAACTTCAAACTCTACACGAATTCTTGATTCTCTATCTAAAAATAAATAGTATGTATTTAATGAATT